>Ga0116170_10000943_pt1 | contig 30250 bp, 30 predicted proteins | sample AD_JPNHW1_MetaG_FD_89797 | JGI IMG/M metagenome (GOLD analysis project Ga0116170, IMG submission 89797) | Active sludge microbial communities of municipal wastewater-treating anaerobic digesters from Japan - AD_JPNHW1_MetaG | ecosystem: Engineered > Bioreactor > Anaerobic > Digestate | place... | reverse complement strand
CTGTTATGAAACCGCCGCAAAGGGCGAAAACTTTGATGCACAGTTTGATGCAATAAAGGACAGGTACAACACTATTATAAAAGACCTCGCACTTGACCTTTCCCTTGAAGACGAGTTCAAAACGATAAAACAGTGCTTTATCGGCAAAGCTGGCCGTGACTATGCCGCTTCAAGAGGGGAATATCTAAACGGAATTATCCTCGCAAAATTTCTTGACTTCACCTTTCTTGACGCCGCTGATTACATTTTCTTCAACGAACAGGGAGCATTCGACCTTGAACGCACAACGGAAATTCTCGGCAATCGTCTGAAAGGCTTGAAAAATGCCGTAATCCCCGGATTTTACGGTTCAATGCCGAATGATACGATAAAGACATTTTCGCGCGGCGGCTCGGACATTACAGGCTCGATTGTCGCAAGAGCGGCGGGAGCAGAAATTTATGAGAACTGGACCGATGTTTCGGGATTTTTAATAGCCGACCCCAGAATTGTCGAAAATCCTCATCCGATTACGACAATCACCTACCGTGAGCTTCGTGAGCTTTCATACATGGGTGCAACCGTTCTCCACGAGGACGCAATTTTCCCGGTGAGAACAGCGGGGATTCCGATAAACATCAGAAACACGAACGACCCGTCGGCAATAGGAACAATGATAGTTTCCGAAGCCCCCGACACCACTCCCAAATATACAATTACAGGAATTGCCGGAAAGAAAGGCTTTTCCGTCATCAACATTGAAAAAGACATGATGAACGCTGAGCTTGGTTTTGGAAGAAAGCTTCTTGGCGCTCTTGAGAAAAACAAAATCTCATTTGAACATCTTCCGTCGGGAATCGACACCATGAGTGTCATTGTGAATAATGCTTCAATAACGGGAAAAGAACAAAAAATCATTGACGAAATAAAGGAGCTTGTTTCCCCCGATCATATTGAAATAGAAAACGACCTTGCACTTATCGCAATAGTTGGAAGAGGAATGAGAAAGACAAGAGGAACAGCGGCAAGAGTATTTGCGGCGCTTGCACACGCACATATAAACATAAAAATGATTGACCAGGGCTCAAGTGAGCTTAACATTATCGTGGGAGTTTCCGAAGCGGATTTTGAAGAAGCAACAAAATGCATTTATGAGATTTTTGTAACGACAAATATATAAGACAAAAGGCGGAAAATTTCCGCCTTTTGTTATGCGCTTATGTCAGCCGCCTTGTTAATCATTAAAATTTGTGCTATAATCTGAATGAAAGATTAACGACGGGGGAAGATTATTATGCTCAATAATGCAGGAACACAGACAATCGAAACAGAACGCCTTGTTTTAAGGAAATTTGATTTTGCCGACGGTGAGGCTATGCTGAAATACTGGATAAGTGACCCGCTTGTTCAGCATAGATACGGTGAGCCTGTATATACCTCAAAGACTGAAGTTGATGAGCTTCTTAATAAATACATTTCCTCATATGAAAAGCCGCATTATTACAGATGGGCGATAATTTTAAAAGAAACGAATGAGTGTGTGGGACAGATTGCATATTTTCTGGTTGACGAAAAAAATCATTTTGCCGAAATAGAATACTGCATAGGCACATTGTTTCAGAAAAAAGGACTTATGCCTGAGGCAGTTAAGGCAGTTATAAAATACGGCTTTGAAGATATAAATCTTCATAAGGTTCAGATTTGCCACAGGTCGACAAATATTCCGTCAAAAAAGGTTATCGAAAAATGCGGGTTTGTCTATGAGGGAACGCTAAGAGATTTCTTTTTTGAAGACGGACAATATTATGACAGACTTTATTATTCTATCTTAAAAAGCGAATATGAAAATATATAAAAATCGAGGAAAGCAAAACAATGAAATATGATCTTATAGTAATCGGTGCGGGGCCGTCAGGCATTTTCACCGCGATTGAAATGATAAAAAGAGGAACAAAGAAAAAAATCCTGATAATCGAAAAGGGACACAGCATTGAAAAACGAAGTTGCCCCAAAGCCGTAACGAAAAAATGCGTGAACTGCAAGCCTTACTGTCACATTACGACAGGCTTTTCGGGTGCAGGAGCATTCTCGGACGGAAAGCTTTCGTTAAGCTATGAGGTCGGCGGGGATCTCCCATCGCTCATCGGTGAGGATTTCGCACAGGAAATGATTGATTACACCGATAAAATTTATCTCGATTTCGGCGCAGATACCCACGTTGAGGGAATTGAGGACAACGAATCAATCAAAAAAATCCGAAGGAAAGCAATCAGAGCGGGCTTAAAGCTTGTCGACTGTCCTATCCGCCATATGGGAACGGAAAAGGCACAGGAAATTTACCTTAAAATCGAACATTTCCTTTTGGAAAATGGTGTTGAAATAAAGTTCGGCTATGTCTGCAAGGACCTTGACATTTCCGACGGAGTATGCAGAGGCGTTACCGTTCAGAATGCCGTAAAGCCTGACGAAACCGAGTACATCGAGGGGGATAACGTTGTTATCTCAACGGGGAGAAAGGGTGCCGACTGGCTTGAAAAAATGTGCGAGGTGCACACTATCGAGCACGAGGCGGGAATCGTTGACATCGGCGTTCGCGTCGAGGTAAGAAACGAGGTCATGGAGGAGGTCAACAAGGTCCTTTATGAATCAAAGCTTATCGGCTATCCCGAACCATTCGGGAACAAGGTAAGAACCTTCTGTCAGAATCCCGGCGGATTTGTGAGTCAGGAAAACTACGACAACGGACTTGCCGTGGTGAACGGACACTCCTATAAAAACACGAAAAGCAGCAACACGAACCTTGCGATTTTATGCTCACACCATTTCAGAACGCCGTTCAATCAGCCTATCGAATATGCAAAAAAGGTCGGCGAGCTTGTGAATATGCTGGGCGACGGACATATCCTCGTACAGCGCTACGGCGACATTCTTGCGGGAAAACGCACCTGGCCTGAGGAATTAAAACGCAGCAACGTAAGACCTACCCTCTCCGACGCGGAGGCGGGCGACATAACCTCGGCGCTTTCCTACCGCACAATGATGAACATTATAAACTTCATAGAGGCGGTCGATAAGGTCGTTCCGGGATTTGCGAGCAGCGAAACGCTTTTGTATGCTCCCGAAATAAAATTCTATTCAAACAGAATTAAAATGGACACCGATTTGAACACAAATATCAAGGGGCTTCACTGTCTGGGCGATTCAAGCGGCTGGACGAGGGGACTTATGATGGCATCGGTAATGGGCGTTTTAATGGGAAGACAGCTTGAGGGGTAAGAACTTTGCCACAATTTACATTTTATTCTTGTAAAATGTCAAAAATAAGTGTATAGTTATTGTTTGCTTGTTTGGGAGATGATGATGTGGCGGATTGTGTAGGGACAATTGATGCTAATATAATAAACATTTTAGGTTTGACAATTAATAGCTGCAACATCTATCTCGGAGAAAGCAATATCAGTCATATGGAAAGTTCTCATCCAGATGATTATAAAAAATATGGTAAATATATTTCTGATATTATAAATTATCCTAATTATGTAGGATTAAATTCAAAAGATAATTCTATTGAATATGTAAAAGAATTTACTGAAAATAATCATTACGTAAAAGTAGCTGTACGCGTTTCAGGCAACGGCAATTATTATGCGCGTTCTATCTATGTATTAAACAGCGAACGCGTTAAAGCTTTTATTGAAAAAAATAAATTAAAACCTGTTGACAGAACTGAATAAATATTCTATAATGTAAATACAATATAAGGGTTAACAGAAAATGAGTTACGGAACGGGCAGCCGTTGCCCCTCGAAAGAGGTTAGGAGATGTGGGAATGTCGCCCCACCATTTTTCTGTTAACAAAACCCGCCTGTCATTAATTTGACGGGCGGGTTTTTCTGTCTAAAAATATTTTTTAAAAGTTTGCACGAAAACGTGCAAACTTTTTCTTTTTTGGAAGTGTTTATGAGAGGGGTCTTAAATTTTAAAAAGGAGAAATCATAAATGAATCTGAAAATCTTTAAAAAACAACTTCTGACAGACGCACTTGACAGACTTTTCACCGAGGGCGAAGCTCGCTGCGCCGAGATAACCGTCACTCTCCCCAAAAGTGTCGAAAATACCGACATCAGCGAATTTTCTTTTAGTATGTCGGGGAGCATTGAGGGAATTCTGACCGAGCAGGAGCTTTCAAAAACCGTAAATGACAGCGACATAACGCTTTTGTGGAGCGTTTCAAAAGACTTCACCGTTATTCCTGGTGAAATGAACCTCGAGCTAAAGGGAACAAGTGCTGACGGAACGAAAATAATCAAATTCCCGTCGTCAAAGCCGATAGCGATAAATCCCAAATTAAGCGGCTCGCCCTATGTCGAAAAAGAGGAAATAAAGTACACGAACTACGGCGACATTAAGCTTTCCGCCTGTCAGAGCCCGCCGTCGGGGTGGCTTTTATGCGACGGAAGTGCCATTTCAAGAGCCGAATATCCTAAACTTTTTTCCGCGATAGAAACGCTTTACGGAGCGGGCGACGGCACGTCAACCTTTAATCTCCCAAACCTTAAAGGACGTATCCCCGTCGGATACGACAGCGCCCAGACGGAATTTTCCGCTCTCGGAAAAACAGGCGGAGAAAAAGCACATTCGCTCACCGCTGACGAAAACGGCCCGCATACCCACGAAATCTCGTCCTATATTTATCTTGACGGAAGCTATCTTAACATTAATTCCTCCGACGTTCCGTGTATGTACACGACCTCAGACAGTGCATCAAGCGGCTTAGGTGTGGCGCACAACAACCTCCAGCCGTATATTGCCCTCAATTATATCATCTTTTCGGGTATGAAAGCATGATAAAAATATCCTTTGAAAAAAAGTCACGCTCGGAGAAAAAACGGCTCTATGAATTTTCAAAAAAGGTCGTTCTTTCAATGACGGTACTTGTGTTTTTGTCGGCGATTTTTGCGGCGGTGATTATCTGGAGGAATAACGGAATCTTCCTCGACAGCTATCTTGACTATATAAAAACTGTCGGCGGAATAGCTATTTTCGGCTACTGCGCAAAAATCTGCTTTGAAAATCCTCAGAAAATCAAAAAAGGAGGAGAAGAAAATGACACCTCAGGAATTTCTGAATAAAATAATTCCGCTTGCCGTAAAGGATTCAGAAAATACGAAAATCCCCGCAAGCCTCACAATTGCACAAGCAATTTTAGAAAGCGGCTGGGGGAAATCCTCACTAACGCAAAAATACAACAACCTTTTCGGCATAAAGGGAAAGGGTGTAAAATGCGCAACCTTTGAATACATCAGCGGAAAGAAAATCGACTGTACAGGTGAATTCAAAGCTTATCCCGACTGGGAGAGCTCGGTCGCTGACCACTCGTCGCTTTTTTTAAGGCTTGCCCGATATAAAAACCTTGTCGGTTGTCAGGATTACAAAACGGCATGCCGAAACGTTCAGGCGGACGGCTATGCGACAGCACCTGATTATGCTGATATGCTGATAAGAATAATCGAGCAGTACGAGCTTTATCGCTATGATGGAAAAAATAAAAAAAATCAGGTGAAAACCTATACCGTAAAGCGCGGCGACAGCTGGTGGAAAATTGCTGAGGAGCAGCTCGGCGACGGGAAAAGATATGCCGAGCTTGCAAAATTCAACGGGACAAGCTATACCTGCGTGATTTATCCGGGACAGATTATAAAGCTTCCGCTTTAAAAGGAGATGAAATTTTGAATAAAATTGACTGGAAACAAAAATTATCCTCACGAAAATTCTGGGCGGCAATAGCGGGAATTGTCACTGCTATTCTTATCATACTCAACACGGACGAGCTGACAATTGAAAGAACCGCCGCCCTTATTTCCGCCGAGGGAACGCTTATCGCGTATATTCTTACGGAGGGGAGCATTGACGAATCGTCAGTAAAGGAGAATGAAAATGAGCACTGAATTCTGGATTCAGATGATAGCTTACGGAGTGACATTCGGAACATTCGCGGGGATTGTGAAAACTAAGCTGAAATACATTGAAGATAAGCTTGACAAGCACAACAGCCTTGTTGAAAGAACCTATAAGCTTGAAAAAGATATTGCTATTCTGAATGAAAAACAGGAGGAATAAAAAAGAGAGGGATTTTACCCTCTCTTTTTTATTTTACTGAAGCTTTGACTTTGTCTGAACAATCATATTCTGAACATTGTCAGAAATATCGGAAACGTCGTTCATCGAGCTGTTTATTGAGTCGCTGCTGACACTTGCCTTATTTACGTTTTCGGTCATTCTCTGGACAAGTATAAGTATTTCGCTTACTGAATCGTTTATTGTTTCTATGATTGTGCGGATATTTTTTGTAGCAAACTGAACCTGTTCATTTGATGTTAAGGCTTTCTGCACCGCATTTTTTGAGTTTGAAGCAAGATTTCTTACCTCACCCGCAACAACTGCAAAGCCTTTTCCCGCTTCGCCCGCTCTTGCCGCTTCAACAGAGGCATTAAGAGAAAGAAGATTTATCTGCTGTGAAATATTTTCAACGTCGCTGGTCATCTTGTTATAGCTTGAAATTCCGTCGGTAATATTGTTCATTGCATCAGTGATTTTCGTCGAAAGGTCGTTGAGCTTCTGAATTTCGTCTTCAAGGGTATCCATGTCGGTTCTGCATATGCCGTGAATATCCTCAATATTGACAACGTCATTTTTTACTATGTGAATGCTGTTCACAAGGGTTTCCGTTATTGATTCAAGCCTTGCCGTGAGGTCAAGGACATCATCGTGCATATGCATAACATCGTTTGTCTTTGCTTCGGCGACGCTCTTCTGATACTGCGCGCAGTTTTCGGGAATGTTGTTCCCTCTAATAACCGAACATGCCATATCGTGACAAGTAGCATATCCACAGGCGTGACAGTCAAAGGTTCTCTGCTCCTCAGTGAATTTATGAAGCTTTCTGAATGCTTCTTCAAGCTCATTTGCTGTCGGTATTTTTATATTCATTTCTTGTGGAGTGTAGGTTCTTAAATAATGCTCAAGCTTGAGCTTTCTGTCAAAATGCTGAAACTGTTTGTCCTTTTTGAATAAAAGCTGTTTTTTTCTTTGTTTTTTCGTTTCGTGCTGAATGCCGTGCATTATATTATCAATTTCAAAGAACGGCATATTGCTCCCAGTTCCAGCACCGCTGTTACAGCCGAATTCACAGTTTAAAACGTCGAATACCGCTGGGAGATTGCTTTCCCTCTGCTTTGCATATTCGTCAATTTCGGGATATACCTTTTTTACTCCCTCCGAATTAACTACTCTCAATGAGGGGCTGAAAATCTGAAGATTGCGCTTTAATCCTCCCGGACGCGGATAAATCGCACCCGTCATTCCTTTGTCGCCGTCAAAAAGCTTTTTGGAAACATCTATGGTGCTTAAATTAATCCCGTTATTTTTAATGTAATCACGAAGTCCCTTAAAAGTGACGTTATACTGTGCAAGCCCTGTCATTTCAAACTCGTCCTTTTTTGCGATACAAGGCGAAAGCGCGGCAATCTTATAAGATTTTTTAAGATTGTTTTTTATGTAGGACGCAAGGCACATCATAGGACTGTGTACGGGGGAAAGATATTTTAAAAGCTCGTGCTTATATTTTAAAATATAATTTGTTATCGCCGCACATGGCTGTGAAATAACGTGAATATCCTTATCCTTTTCGGCAAGCTTTATGTGTGCCCAGGTACATATGTCAGCTCCGAACGAAACGTCATAAATCGAATCCACTCCCTTTTGTCTTAAATATGACAAAAGCTGCTTCCAGTCCTTTTCAAAGGCTGTTTTAATTGCGGGGGCGGCAATAATAATAATTTTCTCACCCCTCGTCAAATCCTCAAAAAATTGCTCGGTATCGTCCTCAAAGGTTCTCGCCCCGTGGCTTTCGCATACCTTTATGCATTCACCGCACTTTATGCACTTGTCTTCGTCTATATGTATTATCGTCTTTCCCTCAGAGTCAATACTGGCAATATTCGCAACATGGGTAGGGCATATTCTGACACAGGAATTACATCCGATGCACTTGTCGGGGTTAAGTATAATTTTTGCCATTTATTCCACCCTTATTTTGTTATTTTTTAAAAACCATACCTTTAATATTATGTTAATAATATTCCAATAATGTGTCCTTTTCGTTAACTTTATTTTAATACAAAATAAACAATAAAATAAAGTGTTTTCACAGGCAATTTTGTATAAAAAGGTTGAAAAAAATATCATTTATGGTATAATTATTTTGTATTTCAGTATAAAAAAGGAGATGACCTTCTTGAAAGCCAAAACAACAATGGGCAAAAAAATTTCATTAATAAACAGCTTCACATTTTCATTCATAGTCTTAGTAATAATAATCCTATTTCAAATTACTATCAGAACAATAATGGACAAAGTTTATATTTCAGATGTTGAAGAAACCTCTCAGTCATTTCAGGCATTGTTAGCTGACAACGAAAAGCTCTGTTCCTCTCTTTCAAAAGATATTACAAATGCATCTGGATTCTCTTCGGCTCTGACAGATAAAAATGCCGCTGCCATTAAAACTGCGGCTGACGATATTATTGGTGAAAATGCTGTGCATTTCGCCGTTATTACCGATTTAAACGGTAATGTGATTTATTCCTCACATGACTTCGGGAAAACTGATTTTAAATCTCTTTCGCCTGTTAAATCAGCGCTTTCAAGAGTAAGCTCGTCAGGCTATGTGACGACAGCCGAACAGGGCGGATATTTCATTAACAGCGTTCCCGCTATAGGCGCAAGCGGCGTTATCGGTTCGGTCACTGTCGGCATTCCCCTCTCCGACACCCGAATTCTTGACAGAATCAAGGAAATGGTAAACGGTGAATTTTCAATATTCCTTGGTGATACGAGGGTAAACACCACCCTTATGACCAAAGACAACAAGCGTTCTCTTGATACAAAAGCATCGCCTGAAATTGTCGATACAGTAATCGGCAAAAGCGGCGTTTATTCTAAAATGGTTGACCTTTACGGAAAAAAATTCTACGGGAATTACAAGCCTCTTCTTGACAGCAATTCAAAGCCGATAGGAATACTTGCCTGCGCTGTTGATGTTGACAGAATATATGATTTCTCAAATACTACGTCAATAGGTGTTACCCTAATAGCAGTCATACTTGTTGTCATTCAGACAATTTCTTCCGCGGCAATACTTAAAAAAGGCATTACAAAGCGCCTGATGGTTACCGTTGAGCTTGCCAGAAAAATCGGCGAGGGTGACCTCGGAATTTCAAGCGGCGAGGATATTTCGGTGACTGTCACAAGACACGACGAAATTTCCGAGCTTCAGTATACCCTTAACGAAACTGCTTCAAATCTAAAGGAATACATAGGCAAAATTGACGAAACGCTGGCGCTTATGGCTGATGAAGACTTTACAAGCGAAGAAGTAAGCTTTGCCGGCGACTTTTCCGGTATAAGCGATGCCCTGAATAAAATCGTTTCGGCAATGAACAAGAAATTTTCCGAAATCACAAAAGCAGCACAGCTTGTTTCAAGCGTTGCATCAGAGGTTTCGGGCGGGGCTGAGGTTCTTTCACAGTCGTCAACCGAACAGGCAAGCACCGTTGAAAGTATAACCAACACGGTTTCCGACATTGTTTCACAGGTTCAGATTAATGCGGATAATGCCGAAAACGCAAACCATCTTGCAAAAATTGTAAGTGGTGAAATTGAAACAGGAAACACGCAGATGCAGGAAATGCTTGCCGCTATGGAAAACATAAACCGTGCTTCTCAGGATATAAATAACATCATCAAGACCATTGACGATATTGCGTTCCAGACAAACATTCTTGCGCTTAACGCTTCCGTCGAGGCGGCAAGAGCGGGTGCCGCAGGAAAAGGCTTTGCTGTTGTTGCCGACGAAGTTGGCAATCTTGCCTCAAAGAGTGCTAATGCCGCAAAGCAAACCGCAAACCTCATTGAAACCACAATTTCTCTTGTCGAAAACGGGGCAAAAATCGCGCAGAGAACGGCAAAATCCTTTGAGGAAATTACCGAAAGCACAAACAAGACCACTCAGCTTATTTCTCAGATCGCCGATGCTTCAATAATTCAGGCGGAGGAATTAAAAGAGCTTTCAACAAGTATCGAGCAAATTTCTTCGGCTGTACACACAAATTCGGCTACCGCACAGGAAAGTGCCGCCGCAAGTCAAGAGCTTACAAGCCAGGCTATTATGATGTCCGACCTTGTTTCGTCCTGTAAGCTTACGGAAGAAAATTAACGGTCATCGTCTAATAAAACAAAGCGGCGTTCCCGATAATCCCCTGAAAAAAATCGGGATTAAAAGGAACGCCGCTATTTTAATTTCAGATAAAATTACACATACTATAACAATAATCTTGCCGTGAATTCGGCGGAACGGAGTTTTTATGACTTTTGAAGAACTTTATAAAAAAATAGTTAAGGCCTCCTCGGAGAACAAGCTTGAGGAAGAGCTTATAAAAATAAGAACCACCGCCGACCCGAATCATCTCGACTGTCTTCTTCATCCGGAAAAATATCCGCCGGTATGGAACACGGGCAAATGTGCCTGCTCCGAAAGTGAGTCACCTTGTTTGTCATCCTGCCTTTTCGGGGCAATATCGAGGGACAAGGACGGTATCGAAATTTCAAGAAATGACTGTATCGGCTGTTACGCCTGCATAGATTCCTGTAAGTCGAAAAAGCTTACCGCCTCAAAGGACGTTGTTACGGCGCTCAATTTAGTTTTCAACCGCGAAAGACCGGTTTATGCAATTATTGCACCGGCTTTTATCGGGCAGTTTTCAAAAAGCGTCACTCCTGGGAAGCTAAGAAGTGCGTTCAAGCTTATCGGCTTTGCGGGAATGATTGAGGTTGCCGCATTCGCCGACATTCTCACTCTCAAAGAAGCTCTTGAATTTGACCGCAACATAACGGGCGTGGACGATTATCAGCTGACCTCCTGCTGCTGTCCCATATGGATTGCTATGATTAAAAAAATTTACAGCCAGCTTCTTCCCCATGTTCCCGGCTCGGTTTCGCCTATGGTTGCGTGCGGACGGGGAGTAAAGCTGATTTATCCAGAAGCTTCTGTTGTATTTATCGGCCCTTGTCTTGCAAAAAAAGCCGAAGCTAAAGAGGATGACATAAAGGATGCCGTTGACTGTGTTCTTACTTTTCAGGAGGTGCGGGATATTTTCGAGGCTCTTGACATTAACCCTGAGGAGCTTGAGGACGAGGTGCGTGACCACTCGTCAGCGGCGGGAAGAATTTATGCAAGAACGGGCGGCGTGAGCGAGGCAGTGAAAACTACCGTCGAAAGAATAACTCCCAACCGGACAATTAACCTTAAAGCACAGCAGGCAAACGGCGTAAAGGAATGCAAGGAAATGATAAATGACATTCTTGAGGGTAAAATTTCCGCAAATTTCTATGAGGGAATGGGCTGCGCGGGCGGCTGTGTGGGCGGACCTAAAATTATTATCGACAAAGAAGACGGCCGCCGCAACGTCAACGAATACGGCGAACAGTCAGCATATAAAACGCCGATAGACAATCCGTATGTTATTGAACTTCTCCGCCGACTTGGCATAGAATCCATTGATGAGCTTCTTCACGAAAGTGATATTTTTTCAAGGCATTTTTAATTCGATAAAAAATAAATGGTGAAGTGTTTTATTAGGGGCTTTGCCCCTTACCCCACCCCTTTTCTGTCAACATTACAAAGGGGTTCGGGGGCGACCGTAAAGCCCCCGATAATCCCTATCTTTCAGTTTTCCTTTAGGGGCTCTGCCCCTAAAACCCCGCCCTATTTCTCTCGCAAGAGAAATAGGGGAAAGAGTGCTAAAGAACGCTTTAATTTAATCCGCTCGACCTTTACGCCGATTTTATCGGCGACAGGCTCACTAGTAATCATTGGCTTTGTTTCTCTTTAATTTTCAACGAATTTGCAAAGAGAACATTGAAACAAAGCCTCCGCACAGACCTACTTTCAACAACAAACCAGCTTTCCCCTAAAAGCAAAATCAAGTGATGAAATATGTCGGGAACAATGCTTCGTTATTTCCTGAGGATTATTTAAGGGGGATTGCGGAAATAGAACACAAATAACATCTCTTTTGTTTCTTTTATCTGGGACAGAGAAAAGAAAACGCTCTTTCCCCCTTTTCTGTCGTCACAGAAAAGGGGCGGGGTAAGGGGCAGAGCCCCTAAATAACTACTTTAAGTAACTTTTCGGTCACTTTGCGGTCACCCCCGAGCCCCTTCACATTGTCAAAAGAAATAAGGCTCAAGGGGCGAAACCCTTCGAATAATCCTCCGAAAAACAAAAAACAGGGATAGTCCCTGTTTTTTTATTGCTATTCAACCTCAACATAGTTTTTAGATTTAGAATCAATAAGCTCTAAAATAATTTTAGCCGACACAAGACAACAGGCGATAATCCCCGTCGCAAGAAATATTTTTGCAAGCGTTTTCATTTTTATTATCCCTCCCGTTAAAAATATCTGTTTAATCAATTATATCATAAAAAATATTAAAATAAATACCCTTTTTAAGAAAAATGTGGTATACTGTATTTGTTGTGATTTCAGACTGATTTTCTTGTCATAAAGGAGTGAAAAAATGGACAAATACAAAAAGCTTGCCGCAAACACGCTTATCTTCGCAATAGGCAGCTTCGGCTCAAAGCTTATAAATATTCTCCTCATAAAGCTCCATACGATATACCTTGAACCGTCGCTTTTTTCTCAAAAGGACCTTATCGAACAGACGGCGAACTTCTTAATCCCGATTTTTTCGTTCTCAATAGCCGAGGCTATAATACGATACGGGATAGATAAAGGCTATAACAATAAGCAGGTTTTTTCAACGGGTGTTGCCATCGCAATGCTCGGCGCCACGGCCTTGGCACTGCTTTCTCCGCTGTTTAATTTTGTGCCATACCTTAACGGCTACGGGTTTATACTATATATATATGTCTATACCTCCTGCTTTCGGAGCGTCTGTTCACAGTTTGTCCGTGCGAAAGGACAAGTCAAGCTTTTCGCCGTCGACGGAATTCTTGCCACGCTGTCGATACTTTTATTCAACGTGCTTTTCCTTGTCGTTTTAAAATGGGGAGTTTTAGGCTACCTTCTTTCGATAATACTTTCAGACTTCTGTTCGGGAATATTTCTCTGCATTATGGGCAATCTTTCCCGCTATTTCGATATAAAATCAATCCGTCCCGAGATTTTCAAATTAATGATGAAATATTCCCTCCCGCTTATTCCGACGGCGATAATGTGGTCGATAACAAGCGTTTCGGATCGAATTTTTATCCGCTATATTAATGGTGCTGAGGCAAACGGGCTTTACAGCGCGGCGACAAAAATCCCGAATCTCATTTCAATAGTTTCAACAATTTTCTTTCAGGCTTGGAATATGTCGGCAATTTCCGAAAACGACTCGAAGCACATAACGAAATTCTATACAACAGTTTTTTCGGCATATCAGTCGGTTATGTATATCGCTACGGCGTTTCTGATTGCGCTTATCTGCCCTCTCACAAAGCTTTTGATGAGCGATAATTATTATGAAAGCTACAAATATATGCCGCTTTTGTCGCTCGCGGTGCTTATGCTTTCGTTTTCACAGTTCCTTTCAAGCGTTTATAACGCCACACAGCATACTAAAAACAGCTTTTTCACAAGCCTTGCCGCCGCGGGAACAAACATCGTTCTGAATATTATTCTTATCCCCAAATGGGGAGTACAGGGCGCGGCTTTTGCAACCTTTGTGAGCTATTTTATATGCTATATGATTAGAATATTCGACACGAAAAGATATATCAACTTTTACACCGACCATATGAAAGTCCTTATGAATATGCTCGTTCTCGGCGGAATGTCCGCTGTTCTTCTGATTATGCCGGACGGCTGGATAGATTACCTTATAGCCGGCGTATGCTTTATAACGATTGTTAATTTCAGCGCGGTAATAAAAACCTTAAAACAGATTATCAGCCGAAGAAAATCAAGTCAGTGAAAGGAAGATTAATATGTCAACCCCCCACAACAGAGCAGAAAAAGGCGAAATTTCAAAGACTGTGCTTATGCCGGGCGACCCTTTGCGCGCAAAGTTCATTGCCGAAAATTTTCTCACCGATGCCGTAATTTTCAACGATGTCAGAAATATGTTCGGCTTTACGGGGAAATACAAAGGGAAATCCGTTTCGGTAATGGGAAGCGGAATGGGAATGCCCTCAATCGGAATATACTCTTATGAGCTTTACAATTTTTATGACGTTGAGAATATTATCCGTGTCGGAACAGCGGGCGGAATAGGGAAAGATGTCGCTTTAAGGGATGTTGTCATAGGTCAGGGTACCTGCACAAATTCAAATTATGCAAAGCAATTCAACCTGAACGGGAGCTATTCCCCGATAGCAAGCTTTTCCCTCCTTGAAAAAGCCGTTTTAAGCGCAAGAGAAAAAAATGTATCGTTTCACGTTGGGAACCTCTATTCAAGTGATACTTTTTATGACGCAGATAGTGATGTCCTTAAAAAATGGGCTGAAATGAATGTCCTGGCGGTCGAGATGGAAGCTGCCGCTCTTTATATAAACGCCGCAAAAGCCGGTAAAAATGCCCTTTGTATTGCGACGATAAGCGACTTGCCTTTAAAAGGCGAAAGCACCACCGCCGACGAAAGACAGACGACCTTTACCGCAATGATGGAAATTGCACTTGAAACAGCGTTTAAACTTTAAACATTAAATTTGACAAAAAGGATGACTGATTATGGACATAAAAAAAACAACTAATAAAGCTTCCCCCGCAGTTGTGCTTATAACAGTAGTGCTGATGTTTGTGTTTCTCATAGTGCTCATGTATTTTCAGATTGTCGGTGATGTGACATTCCGTCGGATTTTCAAAGCCGCCGCAAGTGTTATGTTCATTCTGACAGCCGTTTTCAGCTATAAATATTCCGGCAAAAACAAAAGAACGTTCATAATAATGCTAATAGGCTTTATTTTCGCTCTTGGCGGCGATGTTTTCTTATCCTTAGGGAACAGTGGGCTTTTCTTCGTTTTAGGTTTAGGAAGCTTTTCTCTCGCACATATTTTTTACACAGCGGCTTTTTGCTCTCTTGTAAAATTTTCGCCTAAAGATTTAATTCCTGCTCTGATTATCGCGGTGCCCACGATATGCTTTGCAGTATTCAATGACAGCTTTAACTTTAACGGAATGCTCCCGCTTGTCGTACTTTATACGGTTCTTATTTCGGTTATGGTTTCAAAGGCAATTTCTCTTTTAAGGCTTGAAAACAAAAATATGACGTCGGTAATGCTTTCAATAATCGGAGCTGTTCTTTTCTTTATATCTGACTTTATTCTGCTTTTTGTTTACTTTTATAAAAAAGACTTTACTTTTCTCCCCTACATAAATCTGATTATTTATTATTCGGGTCAGGCACTTCTTGCATTAAGCTTTTTTAAGGGATTTGAAACAAAAAAGAACCAATAAAAAATGCCGTCATCGAACGGTATTTCAGATTGTCGAAAAACTATAGATTTTGTGGCGAAAGGGGTTCGGGGGCAACCGCAAAGCCACCGATTAATATGTAATGAACGGTATTTGTTAGGGGTTTCACCCCTATAACCCCACCCCTTTTCTGTGACGACATAAAAGGGGCAAAGAGCGTTTTCTTTTCTCTGTCCCAGATAAAAGAAACAAAAGAGATATTATTTTGTGGGCGGAAAATTTGTTGTTCCTGACAAATGCTGCACTTGATTTTGCTTTTAGGGGAAAGCTGGTTACAAAGAAAATCTGTTTGTACGCGAAAGTGGAGCGACCGCAAAGCGCCCCGAAAATATGAGCTATCATTCGTAATAAAAATTTAGAAAAAGACTTTTTCTACAGGTTGAAATACCGCCTCGAACGGTATTTTTAGTCTTTACTATAACAGGAGAACTATATGAAAAAAATTTTAAAAAGAACTGGACTTATACTATTATTCGTCATACTAATATTGGGAATTACCATCGGTATTCTTTTTCACAATGAAATCCGAAGCCTATCATCAATTAAAAAGCTTGACGACTACGGAATGCTTCGAATGAATTACTACGGTGATTACGGCTTTGATGAATTCCTTAAAACAGGCGCAAAAAGCGACAGCGATATTGAAGCTTTTGTTACAAAGCGTCTTTTGAAAGGAATACCTCTTGATTTAGGAGTAGCCGGTGACGGCTGCACGGCATTTGTGACAAAGAACGAAAAAGACGAAATTATATACGGACGAAATTTTGACTTTGATTATGCGCCATCTTTACAGGTCTTCACTAAGCCAAAGGACGGATATGCTTCTGTATCCACCGTCAATCTTGCCTTTGCGGGATATTCTGAGGATTCGCTCCCAAGCGGTTTGAATTTTGAAAGCTTTTTAGCACTTTCCGCACCGTATCTCCCCTTTGACGGAATGAACGAAAAGGGCGTGGCGATGGCGCTTCTCGCTGTGCCGGAAGCAAAGCTCGAAAATGACGAGAACAAAGTTACATTGAACACAACAACGGCAATACGCCTTGTTCTCGATAAAGCCGCAAATGTTGATGAGGCGGTTGAGCTTCTTCGTCAGTACAACATCTATTTTTCAGGCGATGTTGACTGTCATTTCCTGATTGCCGACAAAAGCGGAAAATCCGTTCTCGTCGAATACTATGACGGGAAATTACAGACAGTTACAACCGACAAAGATTATCAGATTGCTTCAAACTTTATCGCATATGACGGGCTGAATATCGGAGCGGGTTATACCGAATTCGACCGCTATGACACTGTCGAAAAAGCAATAATAAATAACGGCGGGAAATTGAACGAACAGCAGGCGATAAAGCTTCTTACCGAGGTCGGATGCTATGACGAGGGCGAAGACATACTGCAATGGTCGGTCGTTTATAATTTATCCGAGCTTGACGGCACAACATTCGCTCACCGAAATGACGAGAATTCTTTTAAATTCAGCTTAAAAAAGTAAAAAGATATGCGGCTTTGTTTTTTACACAAAGCCGCATATTTCAATTCAGTCTTTCGGATTTTTCATAGAAAGCCTCGCCCGCCGAAAGGTCTTTTTTAATATTTATCGGAACTTTTACAAGGTCGCAGTATTTATAGCCGGTTTCTCTGTCGGGAGCATATACTCTTGTAAAAAACTCATGACCATAATTATTGAAGTGATATTCAAAAAACATTTCAGGGGTATCAGCTTCTCCTATGTCTTTTTCGCCATTTGATTTAAAATATGCCTTAGATATAATCGTCACCCCATTAATTTTAGCTTTTACTAAATCCAATATGCCTTTATTCAAATATTCCAAATACTTTTTGTAAAGATTAGGCTGAGTTTTTTCATTTACTGAAAACATAGGGTATGCTACTCTATCTCTGCCATCTAAATTGTATAAATAGTAATTATAATACGAAGCTTCTCCCGCATAATTTTCCTGCAATACAGTGTACTCAGCTGCATTCTTATCCTTTTTATAATAAACATAAATATTATTAGAGCAAAGGTCAATTCTTGAAATAAGCTTTGGATCGACACATTTAGGAAAATAAATACAATCCAGTGTGTTATAATACTCACCTGTGCCGGGATAATCCTTTTCTAGAGTACAAAAATTTTTGTCCTTTGCGTATTCAATGCGATAGGTAGATAAATACTCTGACAATTCTTGAATTGAATATACTATTTTTAAGGTTGGTGGAGGATCAATTCCTACAAGATAAAGAAAGTCTTTGTCATCGGCATAAACCGTTGTCGAGGACAGCAATATTGTAAAAACGAATAAGCAGGACAATATTTTTTTCAGCATAGAAATTTTCATTAATGTCACCTTAATTCAAAATATTTTAAATCCATTATACTCCTTTTCCCTGGGAAATCAACACATTTTTACATTTTGTAACTTTTAAGGAATATTTTTGTAAATTTGCATAAAAATAATTAATGCTGTTTTGAACTTAAGCAAAAATCCTGTCCTTTCGGGCAGGATTTTTTAATCTATTCAATTCCGTTCTTTTGTTTATAAGTCAGAGAGTCGACAATTCTTGACGGTTTATCTGTTTTTACCGACGGCTTGTCATAAGAATTCTCGTCGACGAATTTAAAGGTTTGGAGAATACCGTTTTTATTTTCCCCGCGGACAATAGTGTTTTCATCGATATAAGTGTAACCTCTGCCACTTACATTTCCCATTTCATCTTCATTCCAATGTATAAGAATCATGGAAACATTACCGGATGGATAGGTAATTGAACGATATTTAACTGGCTTGGAAATGAAATCTGCTTCTTTCTGAAGCTGTGATGTCACATCATCGAGTTCTTTACCTTTTAATGCTTCGAGGCTTTTTTCATTTCCATAGCTTGCATATTCAAAATAATCTACATCTTTAAGCTGAATGGTGCCCTCTTTTGTTACCTCAAGATAATACTGTTCAGTGTCGCCGTCGACATAATATCTCCCGACCTTAAGCTCGGGACCGGGGACATTTCTCGGTTCATCGGCGGTAACGGGAGCCGTAAGCTTATTTATAATAACGAACCCAGCCGTAAAGAGTGCAATTAAAATTATAAAAATCGGTATGATTTTTATAAGCTTTTTTGTATTCATAATAAATTCCTCCTTTTATCGTACATAATTTATGCCGTTTGCATTAATGCAATCTGGAGTATAGCTTCCTTGTAGAGAAGTGCTGTCGTAATGATGAATCCCAGTTCCTGAAAGTGAAGTAAATCCAGTGTAACCATAATAAGTGACAAGGAATTCATTATATTGAAGATTTTTAGTTGTTGCATTGCCGGCACTGATATATTCTCCGTCATCACTTAAAGCTTTTACACAAATAATATCGCTTGTTTCAACCTCAATAAAAGAACGTACATCACCAGATTCGTATACTCCCACATAATTAGGATTTATGGTAGCCGATACAGGGATAGAAATAACAAAGCCAATTACAAGACAGCAAAGAATACTCACGATTTTTTTCATCAGACTTCCTCCTTAATATTTAAAATTCAGATAACTTTCAGCTTAAATAAACCAACTTAACCATCTCCCTGATATTGTATAATTCCATTATACTCCTTTTCCCTGGGAAATCAACACATTTTTACATTTTGTAACTTTTAAGGAATATTTTTGTAAATCTGCATAAAAATAATTCTCATACTTATTGAACTTTTAAATTAAAAAGGTATAATAAATATTATCATAAAAAAATCGGGGGAGCTATGGAAAAGACAGTTTATATCTATACTGACGGCGCGTGTTCGGGGAATCCCGGTCCGGGCGGATACGGCGCAATTTTAAAATATGACGGGCATATAAAAGAACTTTCAGGCGGCGAGGCGGACACCACCAACAATCGCATGGAGCTTTTAGGCGTTATAAAAGCGCTGGAGGTTTTGAAATTCCCTTGTAAAGTAATTATTACAACGGACAGCAAATATGTCGCTGATTCCGTTACAAAGGGCTGGGCGAGAAAATGGAAACAGAACAACTGGATAAAATCCGACAAGAAAAAAGCACTGAATATTGACTTATGGGAGCGGCTTTTGGCACTTCTTGACGTTCATGACGTTACGTTCAACTGGGTAAAAGGTCATGCGGGACACCCCGAAAACGAAAGATGTGACAGACTCGCCGTCATGGAACGTGACAAATTTATTACTAATTAATAATATTTTTAAATATGTCTTGATAATCCCACTAAATTAGTATATAATAATATTTGAAGAAAAATATTTGGTATTTGATAAAGAAGGGATATAAAAATGGATCATGTAATTTATGCCGACAACGCGGCGACAACAAAGGTATCGGAACGCGTTCTGAATGCGATGATGCCATATTTCACAGAACAATACGGAAATGCTTCAAGCTGGTTTTATAAATTGGGGCAGACCGCTGCAGCAGGGCTTGAAAAAGCAAGAGAACAGACTGCAAAGGCTATAAATGCCGAACCGCGCGAGATTTATTTCACAAGCTGCGGCTCTGAATCGGACAACTGGGCTTTAAGGGGAACTGCCGAAAAGCTTCTCCCTAAGGGCAAAAAACATATCGTAACTTCCGTTTTTGAACATCACGCAATTCTTCACACTTGCAAATATCTTGAAAAGCATGGCTTTGAGGTTACTTATGTTCCGTGCGGGAAAGACGGAATTGTAAATGCCGATGATATTAAAAAGGCAATCCGACCCGACACGGCGCTTGTTTCGATTATGTATGCAAACAACGAAATAGGCACAATTCAGCCGATAACGGAAATTGCCGCTGTCTGTCACGAGGCGGGCGTGCTTTTCCATACCGACGCGGTACAGGCTGTCGGACATATTCATATCGACGTTAAAGCTCAGGGAATTGATATGCTCTCAATTTCGGGACATAAAATTCATGCACAAAAGGGCGTAGGCGTTCTTTATATAAGAAAAGGAATTTACCTTGACAATTTCATTTTCGGCGGGGCACAGGAGCATGACAAGCGCGGCGGAACCGAAAATATTCCTGCAATTGTCGGTCTCGGCGAAGCGATGACGGCGGCTTATGAAAACCTTGACGAAAAGAACGAAAAAATCACAAAAATGAGGAATCGTCTTATTGACGGCGTTTTAAAGCTTCCGCACACAAGACTTAACGGTGACAGAGATAAACGTCTTGCGGGGAATGCCAATATTTCTATCGAGGGCGTTGAGGGCGAGGCACTCCTTTTAATGCTCAGCATGAAAGGAATTTATGTTTCATCAGGCTCGGCGTGCGCGTCAAAATCCCTTGAGCCGTCGCACGTTATTCTTGCTCTCGGAGTACCGCATGAGGTTGCACACTGCTCCCTCAGATTTTCAATAGACGAAGAAACAACTGACGACGATATTGATTATATTTTAAACGAGCTTCCCCCCATTGTCGAAAGATTAAGGGCGATGTCACCCCTTTGGGAGAAGATTGAAAAACAGGATAAATAATAAGGAGAATTTTTATGGTATACAGTGAAAAAGTAATGGACCACTTCACAAACCCGAGAAATGTCGGTGAAATCCCTGATGCTGACGGCGTGGGAGAAGTAGGAAACGCAAAATGCGGCGACATAATGAAAATGTATCTTAAAATAGACAACGACGTTATTACCGACGTTAAGTTCAAAACTTTCGGCTGTGGTGCAGCTGTTGCGACATCTTCAATTGCAACCGAAATGATAAAGGGCAAGCCCGTTGAAGAAGCTTTAAAGCTTACCAACAAAGCCGTTGTTGAGGCTCTTGACGGACTTCCCGCAGTTAAGCTTCACTGCTCCGTTCTTGCCGAGCAGGCTATAAAATCCGCACTTTCCGATTACTACAAGAAAAACGGCATTGATCCCATTCCCCTTGTCGGCGAAGTCGGCGATTGTGAAGCGTGTCATCACGATTTATAAAAAACAAAGCGTTTCGGAATTTATCCGGAACGCTTTTTATTATTATCAGGATTAATTTAGCCCGTTCTCTCCGTTTTTCTCAAAAAGTCTGTCAACCGCTTTTTTCAGCTTTGGGTATGCTTTCAGCGAAGAATCCTTTTCAACAATCTGCTTTGCGCATTTTTGTGAAACCGAAAGCATTTCGCTGTCAAGAGAAGCAATTTTCATCGGTGGAAGTCCGTGCTGACGTTCCCCGAAAAAGTCGCCGCAGCCTCGCATTTTCATATCCTCCTCAGCGATTTTAAAGCCGTCGGAGGTGGCTGACATTATTTCAAGCCGTTCTTTTATTTCGGGAGTGACATTGTCAGTGATGAGTATGCAAAAGCTCTGGTGCTCGCCCCGCCCGACACGCCCCCTTAGCTGATGAAGCTGAGAAAGCCCGAAACGGTCGGAATTTTCAATAGCCATAACCGTCGCATTAGGAACGTCCACGCCGACTTCTATGACGGTTGTTGAAATGAGTAATTGAATATCCCCGCTTTTAAAGGCGGACATAACCCTGTCCTTTTCGGCGGCGGAAAGCTTTCCGTGGAGAAGTCCTAAGGAATATCCCTTGAACGCCCCGTCTTTCAGCTTTTCGTAATAACTTTTTACGGCAATAAGGTCACTGTCGCTTTCTTCAATCATGGGGCAGACGATATATCCCTGACGTCCCTCATCAAGCTGTTTTTTTATAAAGCCGAATGCCCGCTCGCGGAGCTTTCCCGTCACCGCATAGGTTTTTATCTCTTTTCGCCCCTTGGGGAGTTCATTCAGAACAGAAATATCAAGGTCGCCGTAAATTATCAGACCGAGCGTTCTCGGGATTGGCGTTGCCGACATGACGAGTGTATGAGGGTTATTGCCCTTATCTGCTAGAGCCGCACGCTGATTAACACCGAAACGGTGCTGTTCGTCCGTTATGACAAGCCCTAAAGATTTGAATTCGGTTGACTGCTGAACAAGCGCGTGTGTGCCTGTTACTACGGAATATTTGCCTTGTAAAATTTCTTCCTTTATAGTATTTTTCTGCTTTGGCGTAAGTGAACCGATTAGCAGGCATACCGAAACGCCCAACGGCTCAAGAAACACTTTCAGCGTATTGTAATGCTGAACGGCAAGTATTTCTGTCGGAGCCATAAGTGCCGACTGACAGCCGTTAAGATAACAAAAATAGCATGCGGCGGCGGCAACGGCGGTTTTCCCCGAGCCGACGTCGCCCTGCAAAAGCCTGTTCATCGGAACGTTTTTGCACATATCAGAAATGATTTCTTTTACTGATTTTTTCTGTGCATTTGTAAGACTGAACGGAAGACTTTTTTCAAACGGTGAAATGTTTTTTTCTTTCATCTGATAGCCTGACAGCTCGCGGTTTCTCCCCCTTAAATAAAGCATTCCGAGCTGTAAAAGAAAAAGCTCGTCAAAAGAAAGCCTTTTCCTTGAAATTTCAAGAGCCTTTTCATCCTTCGGGAAATGGATATTCCTTAACGCAAAGGGGAGAACACAAAGATTATGCTCCTCAAGAATTTCCTTAGGGACGTAATCATAAAGCTCATTATCGGCTATTAAAAGCGCCTGTTTTATACAGTTCTGTATAAATTGCGCCGTTACCCCCTCCGTGAGATGATAAACAGGCTGGAAAAGTTCCTCGGTATTCCCTTTAAGGACGTTCGGTGATGAAATTTCCCGCCTTAAAAAGCCTCCCGTAACCTTGCCGTAGAGATAATATTCCTCATTTTCCTTTAAAGCCTCAAAGGCATAGCGGTTATTGTAAAAGACAACGGTAAAATCCGTTTCGCCGTCGCTGAATATCGCTTTATAAATAGTCAGCCCGTGACGTATGTTAGCCTCCCGCATTTTCTGTAAAAGCGTCCCCTTTATAACGCTGTATTCGTCGCTAACGGCATCCGCAATTTTAATAGGATTTGAATAGTCCGTATAATCCCGCGGAAAATGATATAATAAATCAAGCGGGGTAAAAATATCAAGCTTTTTAAAATAATCCGCTCTTTTTTCTCCCACGCCTTTTAAGTATTTAATTGAATCATTTAGAGTAAGCATTTTTTGCTCCTTAAATTTGATATGTTAATTATACCTCAAAACAGATATGAATTTCAACAAAGCAAAGGAAAAATGTGCAAAAACAGGCAATGTTAACTTTAGTTGACAAATTTCAAGCTTCGATTGGTAGCTTTTTTATCGCCATTATGCTAAAATCAAAACATAAAAGCATGGAGGAAACGATTATGAATTTGAGTGAAAAGCTTATCAGTTTGCGTAAAGAAAAAGGATGGTCCCAGGAGGAGCTTGGCGAAAATCTCGATGTAACAAGACAGACGGTTTCAAAGTGGGAGCTTGGACAGACCACTCCCGAAATGAACAAGCTTATTGAAATGAGCAGACTTTTCGGCATTTCAATAGACGAGCTTGTGGGGAACAGCACTGAAAAGGAAAGGACAGTTTCGGATAAGGTACTTGTTTTAAAGCCAAAATATGAATATAAGTCGAAAAAAACTCTTTTCGGTCTTCCGCTTGTTCATATAAATATAGGTTTCGGCGTACGCAAGGCAAAGGGAATTATTGCGATTGGGAATATTTCAAGCGGGATTATCTCTATCGGCATATGCTCGGCGGGGATTATTTCTCTGGGCGTATTATCATTAGGACTTCTTTCTCTCGGCGCATTATCTCTCGGACTTATTTCATTCGGAGGTGTTTCCGTCGGTGCATTAGCTTTCGGAGGACTTGCAATAGGTTTAATTTCTGTCGGCGGCTTGTCGATAGGAGCTTTCTCGGTGGGAGGATTTGCAAAAGCCTCTGAAATTGCGCTCGGCGGATATGCCAACGGTCATATTGCCATAGGCGATGTTGCAAAAGGCGATTTCGCTTTCAGCAATTTTAATGAATTAAAAGCTTCGGATTTTGAGAAAATAAGAAGTGTCATTCTGACTGAATACCCTAATTTCCCCCAAAAAGTCCTTGACTTGTTTCTTAATTGACAACATATTATTGACAAATTTTAAATATAATGGTAATATTATTAAAAGTTCTATAAGGGGTTGACATAATTATGAGAATGTGCGAAAATAATACATACATACATACATACATACATACATACATACATACATACATACATACATATATATAATATAATTATGCCTTTTTATATAAGATAAATTTAAGCTGTCCTCAAACATTTTTGTTTTGGGGACAGCTTTTATTATATTTTTTAAAAAAGAAGGTTTTAAAATGAAGAATAGTAAAAAAATAATAGCAGCAGCATTAGCTCTCGCAATTATGCTTGTCGGTTGTGCAAATACTAAAAATGCTACCGCAAGTGCCGATGTTTCCGAAACCTCGACTGACGAAACAGTGATTACAGAAACAACAACGGCAATTCAGACAACCACGGCAGAAGAAACCACAACAGCCACAACAACTACCACAGCAGCAACCACAGTGACCACAACCGTGCAGACAAGTGCCACGACAGCAAAGCAAGCTGTTGCTACTACTGCAAAGCCTGTAACAACAGTTAAACAAAATGTTACAACGGTGAAATCGGTAACAACAACTAAAGCACCGATAACTACAACCACAGCTGCTACAACAACTAAAGCACCAACTATCACTACAACAGTTGCAACAACATTAGATGTTTATCAAAGAGCAGAAATTCGTAAAAAAATTGAGGAAAAAAATAAAGAATTAGAAGATATTTATAAACTACAAAGAGATATGGAAACTCAAGTTGAGTTACTAAAAGTAGAACAAGCTAAAGTTAAAAAACTTATATCATATGCCGAGTCTAAAAATGATGAGTCTAACTTAGCGACTCTCACTATCTTAGATAAAAAATATGACTCATTGTATTTAGATTACTTTGATAAATTAAAAGAAGTTCAAGAACTTATTCGAAATAAAATGTCTGAAATTAGTGAACTAAAAGAACTCGCAGGTGATGAGTAATATGTACCTTACTACTTGTTTAAAGAAGTCAAGTTGTTAGTAGTAAGCACACAAAATATATAATAATAGCGTAGAAAGTATTATATTTATTCCATAGACAGTAAAAAAATACATAAGCGTGCAGAATAGTCTGTATTTCTTAGCTGACGACGTAACATTGACAAATGTTGAATATAATGGTAATATATTCTTAAAACAAAAATTGGGGGTTATTATCATGGAAGAACTAGGAGCATTACTCGGCGGGGGAATTACTCTTATAATTAGTTTGGCATATCTAGGGATTGCACTTTTTTTAATGGTTCTCTATATAAAGCTTGCGCTAAGGGGAATAAAGGCACTCGATATTTACATAAATAAAAATCAGCAGCCGCCTCAACAGGACTTTTCTCAGCCAAACTATCCGCCGCAGAATTTTCCCGACAATCAATAAAATAAAAAAAGTGTTGACAAAGCAATTTTATGATGCTATAATAATAAAGCTATCGTATTCTAAAGACAGCAGGTAGACGTAATTGTCGGAAATCCTGCCGAGGAAAGATTGCAAAGTTAACAAAAAACTTTGTGTCCTTTCTTTTTTAGAAAGGACTTTTCTTTTTGAATACCGATTGGTTTATAACTTTATCGGAGGTGAAAATATTATGCCAAGTGAAAAGGTTTTGCTTCAGAAACAGGGAAAAGTAGCTGAACTTACCGAACTTCTTAAAAATTCTGCTGCCGGTGTTATTGTTGATTACAAGGGAATCACAGTTGCACAGGACACAAAATTAAGAAAAGAATTAAGAGAAGCAGGAATCGAATACCGCGTTGAAAAGAACTCTCTTCTTCGTTTCGCTATGAAGAATGTAGGTCTTGACGGTCTTACAGACGTTCTCGAGGGAACAACTGCTATCGCTGTAAGCACAGGTGACCAGACTGCTCCCGCTAGAATTCTCGGTAAATTCTCAGAGGACTGCAAGGGTGAGAAATTCTTACTTAAAGCTGGCTTCATCGACAAGGAAATTTACGATGCAAAGGGCGTTGTTGCTCTTTCAAAGATCCCTTCAAAGGAAATTCTTCTTTCACAGCTCGTTGGCTCGCTTCAGGGTCCTATGCAGAAGCTTGCTGCTATTGTTAAGGCTGTTGCCGACAAAAAGGCTGAAGAAGGCGCTGCATAATTTTGCGGCTTTATTAGAGCCCGTTTTATTATGCGGGTAAATTAAATTAAAAATTAAAAGGAGATTATTATCATGGCTTCTGAAAAGATTTTAAAATTTGTAGAAGATGTTAAGGCTTTATCCGTTCTTGAGCTTGCTGAACTCGTTGAAGCAATCCAGGAAGAATTCGGTGTAACTGCTGCTGTTGCTGCAGCTCCTGCTGGTGCTGCTGTTGCTGCTGAAGCTGAAAAGACAGAATTCGATGTAATTCTTGCTTCATTCGGCGAAAAGAAAATGGACGTTATCAAGGCTGTTAAGGAAATCACAGGCCTTGGACTTAAGGAATCAAAGGAACTCGTTGAAGCTGCTCCTAAGGCAATCAAAGAAGGCGCTTCAAAGGCTGACGCTGAAGAGCTCAAGGCTAAGCTTGAAGCTGCTGGCGCAACAATCGAACTTAAGTAATTCCTTAAAATTATCCGCTTAAAGAATAATTTGTATAAACAGTATGATACTTATAATATCATGCTGTTTATTTTTTACGAATTCAAAACAAATGTTTGATTTTTAAATTTTTATATGATATAATAAATTGAAATATTACTTCTATATAATTCCGAGGTGTTAAAGTGACATTTTCATTAAAAAATCCGGATAAAATATATCTCAAAGTCTTTTTGACAGGCTTTGTTGTTTTTTATATTGTTATGCTCCCGATGATTGCTTATAATAAGGGGATTTTCCTTTATTACGGCGATTTCAATTCACAGCAGATTCCTTTTTATCAGCTTGCCCATAACGCAGTGAGGAACGGCGATTTTTTCTGGAACTGGAACACAGACCTCGGCGCAAACTTCATTGGTTCATATTCCTTTTACCTTTTGGGGAGCCCTTTTTTCTGGCTTACAATCCCCTTCCCCGATGCTGCCGTGCCCTATCTTATGCCGGTGCTTCTTGCATTTAAATATGCAACCGCCTCATTAACCGCGTTTATGTATATAAAACGCTTTGTGAGAAATTATAACGCCGCATTTATCGGCGCACTTCTTTATGCTTTTTCGGGCTTTCAGTCGTACAATGTCTTTTTCAATCATTTCCACGATGCAACCGCATTTTTCCCTCTTCTTCTTATCGCGATGGAAGAAAGAATACAAAATGACAGAAAAGGCGTATTTGCGCTTGCTGTGGCACTTTGTGCAGTTGTCAGCTATTTCTTTTTTGAGGGCGAAGTCATATTCTGTATCATTTATTTCATAATCCGGAGCTTTTCGCCCGACTTTAAAATCACTCCGAAAAAGTTTTTTATGCTTGCGGGTGAAGCCGTAATCGGAATTATGCTTGCGGCGTTCATGCTTTTGCCGTCGCTCCTTGCAATTGTCGATAATCCAAGGACAGCCGAAAGACTTCTCGGCAATGACCTTGTCGCATATAATGACAAAATGAGGATACTGCGCATTATACAAACCTTCTTCATGCTCCCTGACATTCCTGCAAGACCTAATCTTTTTGCATCGGAAACCGCAAAATGGGCTTCAATCGGCGGCTATCTCCCTCTTTTCTCAATGGCGGGGGTAATAGCTTTTATGAGGGGTAAGTCAAGTCACTGGGCATCAAGGATAATAAAAATATGCATAGCAATGGCGTTTATCCCGATACTGAACAGCTTTTTTGCAGGCTTCACAAGCTCTTATTATGCACGCTGGTATTTCATGCCGATACTTATTATGGCGATGATGACCGCATATGCAATCGACAATTCCGAGCTTGATTTAAAATACGGCGCATACTTTTCTGCGGCGGCGGTAGTTATTTTTGCAGTTATCGGGACTTTGCCGTCGAAAATCGACGATAAAATAAAATGGTTTTCACTTCCGAAATATCCGATTTATTTCTGGATAACAATTGCTGTCACTATGGCTTGCGCGGTAACGCTCATTATACTGCTAAGGAAATCAAAGCGTGATGAGGAGTTTATAAAAAAGCTTTCGTCGATAGCCATTGCCGCTTGCTTTATATGCACGGCAACTACCGTTTGGTACGGCGTCTCAAACGGACCGTACCCAAAGCCGTTCATCAGCGAGGCGATTAACGGTGCTAAAAACATATCTCTCCTCGAATCTGATTTTTACAGAATAGACATTAGCGAAAACATGGACAATTACCCTATGTCATGGGGAATATCGTCTATGCGGGCATTCCAGAGCGTTGTCCCCGCATCTATTATGGAATTTTATCCGACCGTCGGGGTTACGAGAGATGTCGCTTCAAGGGCGGATACCTCAAAATTCGGACTGAGAGGACTTTTTTCGGTAAAGTATTATTTCAATTATCTTAACGAAGACGGAAAAGAAGAAAAAGCATTGGATATGCCGGGCTTTGAATATTATGATACTCAAAACAACTTTAAGATATATGAAAACAAATATTACGTTCCTATGGGCTTCACCTTTGACTATTATATAAGTGAGGAATTGTATTTAAAGCAAAGCGACGCATACGCGGACAAAATCCTAATGAAAGCTATCGTCCTTAATGACGAACAGATAAAAAAATATTCGGACATATTAAAGCCGCTTGACAATTCGGAGCTTAACCTAACCTCATACGATCGTTATCTTAGCGACTGTGAGGAAAGGTCAAAAACCGCCTGCTCTTCATTTAAAGAGGATACGAAAGGCTTCACCGCAGAAATTACGCTCGAAAAAGATAACCTTGTATTTTTCAGCGTTCCTTACGATAAAGGCTTTACCGCAAGTGTTGACGGAGAATCAGTCACCGTCGAAAAAACTGACATAGGCTTTATGGCGGTTAAGGTTCCCGCGGGCGAGCATATTATAAGGTTTAACTATTTCCCACAAGGGCTTAAAACGGGATTTTTAATTACGCTCGGCGGAATTCTAGTTCTTCTGGCATATCTTTTCATTTTCAGAAAAGAAAGAACAATCAAAAAAGAAAATCACTATGACTATAACTGATTAAAGAGGTATTCATATGCATCTGTTTGAAGAAATGATAAGCTCCGAAACATTATATAACGGCAGGGTTATTGATTTGAAAAAAGACACCGTTCTCCTCGAAAACGGGACATATGCAACCCGTGAGGTTGTCGAGCATTCTGGGGGAGTATGTGTTATTCCTGTTATGGAAAACAACGATTTATTATTTGTGAAGCAGTTTCGTTATCCGTTTTCTGATGTTCTTTTGGAGCTTCCAGCTGGGAAACTCAACAAAGGCGAAGACCATTTTGAATGCGGGAAGAGAGAGCTTTTAGAGGAAACCGGCGCTGTCCCCGACGAATATTCTTATCTTGGTCTGGTTTATCCGACGACGGCATATCTTACCGAAAAAATATATCTTTATATCGCAAAGGGACTTCATTTTTCCGAACAAAAGCTTGATGACGACGAGTTCCTCGACGTTGTGAGCATTCCGCTTGACAAAGCATTTGAAATGGTTATGAATGACGAAATACGCGACAGCAAAACGCAGATAGGCATTTTAAAAGCGTATTATCTTCTTAAAGGCAAATAAAAAAAGCGGACGAAAAACGTCCGCTTTAAGGGAAAAATTATGCTTCGGATTCTGCCTGCTGCTGAGCAAGATGATTTTCATATGCTTCGAGAATCTGACTTTCAACCTGCTGACGTGCCTCGGGCGAAATCGGGTGAACAATATCACG
>Ga0116170_10000941_pt1 | contig 30259 bp, 18 predicted proteins | sample AD_JPNHW1_MetaG_FD_89797 | JGI IMG/M metagenome (GOLD analysis project Ga0116170, IMG submission 89797) | Active sludge microbial communities of municipal wastewater-treating anaerobic digesters from Japan - AD_JPNHW1_MetaG | ecosystem: Engineered > Bioreactor > Anaerobic > Digestate | place... | reverse complement strand
TCTCTATTACAAAATGGCACTCGACCTGCCAGCGCCGACTTAAGATTGATCAACGACTTATCAAGCAACTTTAATCTCTCAAATGGGGTTATCAATGCGGTCATCGACTTTATATTGACAGTCAATAACAATGTCCTTAATCGAGCTTATTCAGAAAAGATTGCTGGCTCGATAGCGAGAGAAGGAATAACTACCGTGATTGATGCGATGAACTTCCTCCGCCGAGTCTACCAGCCAAAAGAAAAGAGCGCGCCTATTCCCTCACCCACAACTGAAGGAAACACCAACGATCCCAAAACAGCAAATGAAAATAAAACATCTAGCGCATCAGATACTCTTTCCTGGGAAGAAATGATCGATGATCTAGATGGAGGAGGTAGCGATGGAAAAGCTTAAAGTGAACATGTTGGTCAATGAAGATCAAGCCATTCTCGACAAAATGAAAACCGCCTTTGAGAATTGCCCTTCGGCAGTGAAACATCTCAATGAGCTCAACGTTCCTCCGGAAGTTATTGAGCGTAACCTACCCAAAATATTTGATTTTGTTTCGGACATCAATTACTGCAAAAAGTGCCCAGGAGTAAAAAAGTGCCAAAAAGAAAGGCCGCTTTTAGTCACGCGGATTGTGTACCACAATGGTTATTTAGATCGGGAATTATCCCCCTGTCCGGAATTCTTAAAACGCCTCGGATTTGAAAAGCAATTTTTGGTCCGTGATTTCCCTGATGATTGGCTCGATTATGATTTTCATAATTTGGATGAATCAGATGCCCGAAAAAAGGTTGTCGCTCAATATCGAGTTTTTACAAAAGAAGGCGATAATCAATGGATGTATCTCTCCGGTGGCCCAAACAGCGGACGAACTTTCTCAGCAGCGATTGTCACGATTGACATCGCAAAGAAAAACCTCGGTCCCATCTGCTTTTTAAATAGCGTGCAGCGAATTAGAGAACTCAGCGATTTAGCCTATAGCGATAAAGTTAAATTCCAAAAGGAAATCGACCGTTACTCAAATGTTCCGGTGCTCGTTTTAGATGACTTCGGCAACGAATTTAAAAATGATTTTATTCGCGATGCGGTTGTCTTCCCGATTTTGTCGAATCGTTCAAATAAGAGGCTGCTCACTATTATTACTAGCGATTTTTCCATCGCTGATATCATCACCCTTTATTCCACATCAAAAGCAGGAGCGATTCGCGCTAAGCAAATTGGAAATATTATTAAAACGATGGCAAAAGATGAAATCAGCTTCGGCGATCTTCCAGTTTATTAATAATTTGATTAACCTTTTCTTTTAAAACTTCATAGCTGGCATTGTTCACTATTACAAAGTCAGCTTTTCTTTTATTAGCTAAATAAGCATTATCAATTTTGTTTAGAAAAGTGAGAAATGAACCGCTTTCAGCATTTCTTTTCTTCACTCTTTCATATCGCAATTTGTCATCGGATTCAACGCCGACAAGAACATCGAATAGCCCCTCCATTTTTGCTTCAAATAGCAGCGGTACTTCCACAGCGGAAAGAGGATGAAGCTTCATGAAAGATACAACTTCTTTTTTGACCAAGGGATGAATGTATCGCTCGAGTTTCTTTTTATCTAGTGGATGAGCGGAGAGATGCTGGCGAAGAGCAGTCTTATCAACTGAATCAGCAAAATTCAAATGAAACATTTGACTGATTGTTTCAGCGATATCCTTTCTCTTATATAGTTCAGTGACGACATCGTCGCTTGATAACGTCTCATACCCAGCTTGTTTAAAGCAATCTAAGACCGCGGATTTTCCTGATCCAATGGACCCAAACACTGCGACAGAAGTAGGCAAGCCTTTTTTAGTTTGGCAATGTGGGCAATAAGTCGTTCCTCGCCCATTTACTTTGATGAACTTCATCGGGTGATGGCATCTCTCGCAATCTTCTTCTTTTTGCCCGTAAGCTAAGAGGCGAGTCTGAAAATTGCCATCGATATTTTTCCCGGGGTGATAGCTGCGGATGGTGGAGCCACCAGCCTCGATGGCTTCTTGGAGTATTCTCCTTGATTCAAAAACGATTTTTTCCCACTCTTTTCGATTGATTAATTTGCCGGGAGTCATGGGATGAATTTGAGAGGCATAGAGGACTTCATCAACATAGATATTTCCTAAGCCCGTCATCAGCGTTTGATCGAGCAATAATGATTTAATTGGCAGAGATGATTTCTTTGTCCTATCTAAAAGATAGGTAACATCATTTATTGCAAATGGTTCAGGGCCTAGCTGAGCGATTTCTTTCTCTTCTCTCCAGTGAAGTTCATCAGTCAACTTCATGATGCCAAAGGAGCGAGAATCGTCGTAGCATATTTTCTTATTGTTTTCTAAGTGAAAGACGACGCGAGCATACTTAGTATCTGGCTCCTTTTCTTCCATTTCAAAAAACTTGCCTTCCATTCGGAGATGGGAGATGAAAACTTTGCTATTTGTGAGATGAAAAATCAGATATTTTCCAACGCGAGAAATATCGAGAAATGTTTCGCCCATTAAAGATTTTTTAAATTGCTCGACATCGCCTAAAATGATGGTTTTACGGTTGACATCAATAGCAGTAATGCGATGAGAAATAATAATAGGCTTCAAAACCGACTTCACAGTTTCAACTTCTGGTAATTCTGGCATAATTGACTCCTTTACTTAGTGCTGTACCAATCTTGGCCAAATCCGCCGTCTACTTCGAGAGGGACATCTAGTTTCATGGCGTTCTCCATAATATTTTTAATCAGCGGAAAAACGGCTTCCTTTTCATTTTTTGGAACCTTGAAAATTAATTCGTCGTGAATCTGCAAGACCATCTTTGTTTGGTAGTGGCCCTTTTCTAAAGCTTCATCGACGCGGATCATCGCGATTTTTATCAAATCAGCAGCCGTTCCTTGAATCGGAGCATTCATCGCCGCTCTTTTGGCGAACTCGCGAGTCTGATAATTGCCATCTTTTAATTCGCGCAAATATCTTCGGCGCCCCATCAGCGTGGAGACAAATCCATCTTTGAGCGCTTGAGCGATAACATCCTGGAAAAACTTCTCAATTTCTGGGAAAGAGCGATAGAAATTGTTGATGATTGCCTTTGCTTCCTTGACTGGGATTTCCAATTGATCAGCTAAGCCCCAATCGGATATGCCATAAACAATGCCAAAATTGACCGTTTTAGCTCTCCTTCTTTGAAGAGTTGACGGTTGCTCATCGAGGTTAAAAATCTTCTGAGCTGTCGCAGCGTGAATATCCTGGCCTTTCAAGAAGATCTCTTTTAAACCAGCGCAATGAGAAAGAGAAGCGAGAACCCTTAATTCAATTTGCGAATAGTCGAATGATAACAATTCGCAATCGGAATCAGGGAAATAAAAAGCTTTGCGAATCAATTTGCCTTCTTCGTCGCGAACGGAGATGTTTTGGATATTAGGATCAGAGCTCGATAATCGACCAGTCGAAGTCAGAGCCTGATTAAACTTGGCATGGATTTTCCCATCCTCATGAATGTGCTTTTTTAAGCCATCAATATAGGTGGAAATCAATTTAAAGTATTTGCGATATTCTAGTATCTTGTTGATGATTGGATGCTCGTTAGTCAAATCCTTTAAGGCTTCAAAAGAAGTCGACATTTTTCGATTGGCGGCTAAGCCCAATTTATTATAGAGGATTTCGCCGATTTGCTTTGGCGATGATAGGTTGAATTCTTCACCCGCCATAGCGAATATTTCTTTAGCTAGTTCTTCTGCCTTCTCTTTATAAATATCGCCAAAAGAATCCAGCACTTTTGCATCGAGAGGGAAACCTTCAATTTCCATGTCTGCTAAAGTGTCGACAAGCGGAATCTCCAAGTTGTGATATAGCTCAAGAGCCGATATTTTGTTCAATTCTTGTGAAACCTTTGAAGACAAAATTCTTGATAAATAAGCAATTTTTACGGTCTTATTCGGATTTCCTGAATTAAATAATGTCATTTCTTCTTCTTTTTCGCTGAGATCAACGCCAAACAAATTCATGACAGTTTCAGGATTATTTTTTAAAGAGCTATCCAATAAATAGGAAGCGATGAGCAAATCAAAAGATAAGCCTTTAACTTCAATGCCATAATGAGACAAACTCACGCGTATGGCTTTAAAATCGTAGCAAAACTTTTTAACTGAATCGTCTTTGAAAACCTTCTTGGCCTTTTCATCATTCTGTAAATCTTTGATGTCAATGTAGAGGTGTTGACCATCAAAATCAAATGCTACTCCTAAGACATCCGAATTGGTGTAATCGTCATTTTCATAATCGACAGCTATGCCAATTTCTCTTGGTATTTTTATCGAGTCGAGAGAGGAGATCTTTTTGGCTTCGATATCTATAGTATTGCTGTCGGATTTTTTCCACTTTTGAGGGATCTTATTCAGCAGTTGCTTGAAGCCATATTTTTGGCAAAAGCCGTTAAGGGTTTGAAAATCATATCCTCCATACACGAGGTCAGAAAAAGAGAAAGGAAGAGGGATATCGGTTTTAATTGTCGCTAAGTCTCGAGAGATTATTCCCATCTGTTGATTAGCAATAATGCTCTCACCAACCTTGCCATTTATATTGGAAGCATTTTTGATTATCTCATCGAAGCTGCCGTATTCTTGAATAAGCTTGACAGCGGTCTTTTCGCCAACCCCTTGAATACCTGGTAGGTTATCGCTTGCATCGCCTCTTAAACCTTTGTAATCAATGATTTGAAGCGGTTTAAATCCATAGGTCTCTTCGACTACTTGTGGCGTCATTATTAAGACATCAGAGAGACCCTTCTTCAATATATGAACTGTCGTTTTGTCCGTTACTAATTGAATGAAGTCTTGATCGGAAGTATAGAGGTGGACTTCATACCCTAATTTTTCTGCTTCTTTCGCAACGCTGCCAGCGATGTCATCGCCTTCAAAACCATTTTCTTCAAATTGAAAAATTCCGATGGAATGCAAAAATTCTCGGGCGATGGGGAACTGCTTTATTAGATCATCAGGAGCGGGTTTGCGATTAGTTTTATAAAAGTCACAGCTCTCATGCCTAAATGTTGGCTTACCAGTATCAAAAGCCACGAAAATTCCTTCGCCTTCTTTCAAAGAGGCGATGATTTTATTGAGCATATTCGAAAAGGCAAATATCGCATTTGTCGGTATGCCATCTTGGCTCCTCATCACTTGAGCGCCGGGGAAAGCGGTCGCATAATAAGCGCGAAACAGCAAAGAATTGCCATCAATGATTGTTAATTTGTTCATTTTAACCCTCTAAATTTTCGATATCTTCGGCAATAAAGCCAGACTCGTCATTTCTGACTTCATATTTTCCCTTGATGAGAACGATATTATTTTTCTCTAATAGCTGAGCTTTTTCAGCAAATAGTTGCGGGAAGACCGTCACTTCAATATCACCAGTTTGATCAAAGATTTTCACGAAGGCCATCGAAGAGCCTTTTTTGGTTTTGATCACCTTTTTAATCTTGACGATTCCGGCAATGCTGACGTTGACATGCTCGGGTATTTCGCCTATTGAAACGACGTTTTTCGCCTTCAACAGGTCTTGCTTATAATCCAAGATATTGCTGCTGAGCATCACGCCAATGGCGTCGTATTCTAAATCGAGATTTTCGATTGGATCATCTTGATCTTCTATCATCTCTGGCGGGGCGATAGAGGCGATGCCTATCGAGAGTTGCCCATTATCATCATGGACTAGCTCGGAATACTGCATCGCGGCTTTGATCGTGTTGCGCAAGCTAGCGCGAGAGCCATACAGGCTATCAAAAGCCCCAGCGTTAATTAACTTGAGGACTTGATTCTCGGATATCTTGCTCGCAAACAAGCGAGTGACAAAGTCAAAGAAGTCTTTAAACGGACCATTTTCTCTTTCTTTGATGATGGAAGCGGCTGTCAAATCATTGATGCCGTTGATGGAAGTCAAGGGGAAAAGCAACGCTTTGTTATTGATGGAGAAAGCCATCTGTGATTCATTGATGTTGGGTGGCAATATCTTAATTCCCATCGCTCGCATCTCGGCGATGTTGTCGATGAACTTGCTGTCATTGGCAGATAAACTGGTCTCTAAAAGAGCCACGTAGAATTCCAATGGGTAGTGGGCTTTAAGCCAAGCCATGCGGCAGGCTAAAACCGCGTAGACTACTGAGTGAGAGCGGTTAAACCCATAATCAGCGAATTTCAAGATATCATCAAAGACTTCTTTGCTGACTGATTCGCTGTGGTGATTCTTAATCGATCCTTCGATGAACTGCTTGCCAAGAGATAGAAGGATAGCTTTATCTTTTTTGCTGACTGCTCGGCGGAATAGATCTGCTTCAGAAGGAGATAATCCCGCCATCACGGAGGCGATTTGGTTGATCTGTTCCTGATAGACAATAATTCCATAAGTCGGAGCGAGGATATCTTTTAAATCTTCGGAGAGATAGACGATCTTTTCTTTGCCATCGCGGCGATTAGCATAATTCTTGACATAAGGCATCGGGCCAGGTCGGTTTAAGGCGATGAGAGCGACGACATCTTCAAAGCAACTTGGCTTAAGGGTTTGAATTCCCTTCCTCATCACTGATGTTTCGATCTGGAATAATCCGATAGTGTGGCCAGAGCTGATGAGAGAAAAAATCTCCGGAGTATCATAAGGAATTTTGGTCTTGTCGAGATGAAGGTCAGGATAGTGGACATCAATTAAATCCACACAAACTGATACCGTGGTGAGATTTCGTATGCCTAAAAAGTCCATCTTGAGGAAGCCTTGCTCCTCTAAGTATTCAGCCTCGTATTGCGAGATATAATTGTCATTGAAATCAATGGAGACAGGGATGGAATTTTCAATAGGAGTATTATTCAAAATAATACCGGCAGCATGTTGACCTGATTGACGAGGCAAACCTTCAATCTTTCCCGCCAATGAGACATACTCTTTGAAATATGGGTCGCTATCGACAATCTTTTGGAATTCGGGGAGATTCTTGTAGGCCTGTCCTAAAGAGTAGCGCGGATTGCTGATGGCTTTGCTCAATAAGACAATGTGGCGCTCGGGATATTGATAGACTCTTCCAATGTCGCGGAGCGCTTGCCTCGCTAATATGGTCTGGAAGGTAACAATAGTGCTCACCTTGTCTCGGCCATACTTGTCGCGCATGTATTGAATCACTTCTTCGCGTTTAATGTCCATGAAGTCGACGTCGATATCCGGCATGCTCTTTCGAGCAGGGTTTAAAAATCTCTCGAACTGCAAGCGATAGAAAATGGGATCGACCTCTGTAATATTTAATAGATAGCTGACTAAGCTGCCAGCGGCGCTTCCTCTTCCTGCTCCGACGAGGATTCCTTGTTTCTTTGCCCAGTTAACATAGTCTTGGACCAAGAGAAAATAATCGGAATATCCCATCGAGCTGATAGTGGTGAGCTCATAGCTTAGCCTATCGATATAGGGTTGATTGTTATCAAGACGATATTCTTTCAACTTATTCCAAGCGATCTCTTTTAATTGCTCATCGCTGTTCCGAGAAGAAAAATGGAGCATTTCTCCGCGCTTTTTCATGAAAGCAAAAGTGCTTTTTTGGATCAATTCATTTGTGACATCAATCTCAGTTTCTTGATAGAGCTTGTGGTAGTCAGCTTCGGGCATAAAGCATTCATAGCCCTCGGCTTTCTTCTCTTTGATGAACCCGCCTTCTGCAATAGCAGAGACGATTTTTAAGACGATGGCATCATCTTTTTTCTCGTAGCGGATGCGCGGGAAAGCCACGCAGCGATAACTATAATTTTTAGCGAACTCTCGAACTTTATTCATGTTCGTCTTGCTCACTAAATCGACAACTTCAAGACCTAGATAGAATCTTCGATCAAAGAATTTTGAATATTCATTCAGCCATTTGGTAAAAGCAGTATCGACTTTTTCTAAGGCTGAGAAGCGCTCAAAAAAAGCTCCGTGGTTGGCTTCCATAACGCAGGCTAAGCCCTTGCTGTTATCGCCCAGAGCAGCTAGCGAAAGCTGATTCTTCTGAATCGCGGTATTGATATTGATGAGATGGTGGTAGCCAACTTCATCGAGGGCATACAAAGATAAATTCGCGCCATCAATGGCAATGTTTAAGCCAACGATAAATGGTTTTTTGATCTCTTCCATGGCGTGGACGAATTCCGGAATGCCATACATGCAGTCAAAATCAGCGAGGCCCGCGCCAAAGTAGCCCTGCTTTTCTACCGAGCGAGCGATTTTTCTCATCGTTAAACCGCTCTTTAAAAAAGAGTAACTGGAAATAATATGTATAGGCGCGAACTTGCTCATATAACTAGTATATTCTATATCATCAAAAAAGGTAACCATTAGGCTACCTTTTGCAGATATCTTTCTCTAGAATAATTTGTCTAGCTCTTCGATAAACTTCGGCAGTTCATCAAGAGAGTTAATCTTCGCACCGGAGGCTTGAGGATGGCCGCCGCCTTCGAACATTGCCGCCACTTCATTGATGGCTTTTTCTTTGGAGCGGATGGAAATTCTCCAGCATTTATCTTTGGGATCTTCAGTGACGGAACACCAGACGTTGACCCCTTCGATGTTGGCGAAAATATTGACGTTTTCTTTGCCTCTCTCGGTGGTGATTTTTAACTCTTCTTGAATCTTCGCATCCAAGACGTAATAAGCGACACCCTTCGGAGAGATGGTGAAATGGTTCAAAATATAAGCGGTGACATATAGATCATCGAGCTGCTTGTGATACATCTTTTGGTAGATTTTGCTCAGCTCTAATCCGGACTCAAGCAAGTACCCAGCGATGGCGAAAGTGTGAGCGGAAGTCGAGGAGTATTGGAAGCGGCCAGAATCTCCGGCTATTGCAGTGTAAAAGTAGCTAGCAGCTTCTTTGCTCATCACATAGTTGCCTTTGAAGTTAATCAAGGCGTTGACGATGTTTTCTGATGCAGCAGCACCGATGGTATTCACCATGCTGACATTGCCGAAATCTTCCACGAGCGGGTGGTGGTCAATCTTGACTTTAAATTTAGCTTTTTCCCAGCGCGGATCAGCGATGCGGCTGCTGTTGGCAGTGTCTAAAATAATGGCGAGGAAAGGTTTTTTAAACCACTCCTCATTTAAATCGTCCATGTAAGGGAATAAGCGAGGTGTGAAGGTGACATGATTGTCTCCTAAAACTCTCACTTCCTTATTGGGGAAATTATCTTTAATCCAAGTGGCTAATCCCATCTGAGAGCCCAAGGCGTCATAGTCAGGTTTAGCGTGGCGAAAAATGGCGATGCGATCATATCGCTTAATCGCGCGGTGCAATCTTGCGATATTCTTCTTCTCGCTCTCAGCGTAGATTTTGAAAATTGGTTTGATGGTCATTATTTTGTCTCCTTTATGCAAATATGGTAAGCATCGCGGGCAATCATCACTTCTTCATCGGTGGGAATGACTGCGACTTTGATCTTGCTATCTGGCAGGGAAATCAGCGCTTCTTTTCCGTGGATTGAATTGTTTAATTGATGATCGATTTTCACTCCGAGAGCTTCGCCAATTTGCTCGGCGACTTCTCGGCGAGTTCTCGGCTCATTTTCGCCGATACCAGCAGAGAAAATAATCAAGTCACACCCGCCTAAACGGACGTAGTATTGACCGATAAAATCAGCGATGCGACGAACGAATAGAGTGTTGGCGAGAATGCATTTCTCATCGCCCTTATCTGCTCCGGCTAAAACATCGCGGCTGTCAGAGAATCCACACATGCCTAAAAAGCCAGATTTCTTGTTAAACATCTGATAGACTTGCTCGGCAGATTGGCCAGTGACACTAGCGACATAGTTAAAGACGCTGGGATCCATATCCCCAGTCCTCGTGCACATCATGATGCCTCCGAGAGGGGTTAATCCCATCGAAGTGGCGACGCATTTTCCATCTTTGATGGCGGTGATTGAAGCGCCGCTTCCAATGTGGCAGGAAATGATGCGAGGATGCTCGATATCCGGCAAATATTTTAATCCTTCTTCTGAGAGATATTTGTGGCTAGTTCCATGAGCTCCGTAGCGGCGAATATCGTATTTTTCGCTGAGCTCATGAGGGATGGCAAAGACGTAATCTTCTGGGGCCATACTCTGATGGAAGGCAGTATCAAAAACCGCGACGTTGGGGCAGTTAGGCAAGACAGCTTTAAAGGCGCGATAGCAGGTCAAATGAGCCTGGTTGTGCAATGGAGCTAGAGGGATGAGAGACTCGATCTTCTTTTCGGTGTCCTCGCTAAATAAGGCGGATGAGGAGAAATATTTCCCTCCTTGGACGATGCGATGTCCCATGGCTTTGATATCGTCAAAATTTTTGATGATGCCTTTCGTGAGCAGAGCTTCGAGAACTGTTCTCGCCGCGACCGCGTGGTTGGGAAAGACGGGAAAAGTCTGCTCTTTCTTGCCATCAAATCGGATAGTAAAGATGCCATCAGCTAAGCCGATTCTCTCGCAATTTCCAGAGCAAATTACCCTCTCTTCTGGCATTTCATAAAGCTTGAACTTCAGTGAAGAACTGCCAGAATTTATTGTCATAATTTTTGCCATTAATAATACCTCTTAAAACTTCGTATATTATTACATAACTACCGCTTTCTTTCAATTTATATGAGATATTCTTTTAAAAAAAGACCCGAAATCAATCGGGTCTGATTTTAACGTAAGGTAAAAGATTAGTTAGCTTTTGCTTTTTTTCGCTTTTTGCTGACTAAGAAAATGCTTAAGCCAGCGATGGAAATGACAGCCGAGATGGTGAGAATGATAGCGAGAGCGCTAGTGGTTGATCCGCGAACGAAGAGTGAAGGGCTAGCACCGCCTGCACCCAGTATTCTCAACTGAGCGACGATGGCGGTAAGAGCCACATCCACGAGAGGAGCGCCAGTGTTGGCTCCGTCATAAGTTTTAATTGTCGCGGCATCGACAAATCCTTTTTGCGCTGAAGTTAGGCTATCATAAGCCGACACTAGACCAGCGGCGGTGTTCTTCTCGATTCCGCAGATGCTGTTGTCGGCAATTTCGCCAGCAGCTTCGACTTCTTTGCGAATGACATCTAAGCCATACACATAATTAGCCGCTGCTCCTCGATCGCCATCACCAGTGGTGAGATAATCGGTTTTGTAATAGCCATCCATCAGAAGAGAAAGGTTGTTGGTCTTGCGCTGATCCCCTCCAGATAAACCATTATTGAAAACGATTATTGTCCCAAGAACTTTGGTCAAGTAAATGCGATAGAGACCTAATTGACCATCAAAGGTAACATCGTTGTCGAGGTAGGCAGAAATGTTGGTGCCTGGCCATGGCCCTAAACTGAGAATTCCGGTATTGGTTGGATGGTAGACATAAGCATAGACATTTACCCATCCATCCTTGTTGCCAAAAGTGACGGAACCCGTATTTTCGTAAACGAGGGAAGAGGCACAGCTTGCCCATCCATCGTTTTTAAAGTAGTTATAGCTTCCCGCGGTAAATGAGTTGGCATCAAAATAGCTCCAGCGGTTCCATTCGCTGGTATGAGCAGCATCGCCCCAACGGATGATGATGACATGAGTAGATCCAGTATCCCAAGTGGCAGAAATAACGATGTTGCCTGAAGCAATTTCTCCGCCATTTAAAGGAGTACCTGGGTAAGTTGAACCGTTTGATCCACCCCAATAATGGATGGTGTAATATGCTGCCACTGAACCCCAAACTGAAGAATCTAGTTCAACATAGACGTTATCGCTAATTGAAGAAGAGGCTTCCGCGGCCTGAGCTTCTTTCGAACTATCAAAAGCGATCATACCGGCAGTGATTAAGCCAAACGAAAAAATCGCCGCACCTAATCCTTTCCATATTTTTTTCATGCCTGTGTCCTCCTTAAATAAAGTCGCGCACTAGATATTTATATTATGTAATATTTTAAAACGCTTGCAAAATTATTTTGGTTGCCTTGGGACAAATAAGGATTTATTTTATTGTTAAAGAAATACCAAATTATTTGGAGGACTTCCTATGAAACCCAACCGTCTATTGAGCACGGCCATCCTTAGTCTATTATCTTTTTCTATGCTTCTTCCTCTCGCTTCTTGCGGGAAGAAAGATGATGGAGGAGATGATGATCCTCCAATTGTCATTGACCAAACATATGAAGAATGGGTAAACACTTGGAGTGTTTCTGGCCATTTATACATCCATTACAATCGCGGCAAAGATGTGGAAGCCGCTGAATATGAATCTTATTGCCTCTGGCTCTGGCCCCATCGCCCTAATGATTTAGAGGGCACCCTCTGGGCCTATAACGGAAAGACTGAAGTCTCATCATCTTTAACGCTTCATCCTACGACCACGAGATGGATGAATGGCAGCGATGTCGAAAAAGGTGGTACAAATACCTGGATTGATAACTATGGAGCGATTGTCGATGCTAATTTAGCGGATGCCAACCTGTTGACCGGCAAGAATCAGGACCCCGTCAGCTTTGAAGGCTGCACCAATGTGGGATTTCTGATTGTCCGCACTAGCAGCATGGATGGCTCAACTAACTGGGTGAGCGATGGTGGAAAAGAAACTTATATCGCAAACTTTGATACGCATTTTCGCGAAGACGGTTCAATGCATATCTATATAAATACTGGCAATTTCGATGATTATGCCTTCGAGGCAACGGGAACTACCGAGCCAGAAGTGAATCCTGTCACAGGTGACACTTCTGGAGCTTATCGCAGCGATGCCGACACTATCACCGATAATTATGGCGTCTCTCCGACCAGCGATTCATTCTCTTCCTTAGGAGTTGGCTATCAAGTATTCCTAGCCTCTTTTAGAGATGCAAACGGCGATGGAGTCGGCGATTTAAGAGGAGTAATTGATTCTCTTGATTATCTCGGTGACCTCGGCGTGCAAGTCCTCTGGCTCACACCGGTGCAAGAAAGCGATTCATATCATGGATATGATATCTCCGACTTCTACGCGATCGATAGCAAATTTGGCACTCTAGATGATTATCGTGAATTGATCTATAAAGCTCATGAAAAAGGGATGAAAATCGTCATGGATCTCGTCCTTAATCACACTTCCAAAAACAATGTTTGGTTCGTCAATTCTCAATGGGCTCGACAGGGATTAGATGAGCAGGGAAATCCCATTGATTGGCGGAACGTCTACCATTGGAAATACGCGACTGATACAGTTAAAAAATATGTCGATGGTTCATATCAAAGCATCACTGTTCAACAAGATGCTGAAAGCGCAAATCCATCCTGGTATCGCGATGGTGAATCGAACTACTATTACTACGGAAAATTCGGCAGTGGAATGCCAGAGATAAACTATGAATGCCAAGCCACTCGCAATCTAGTGAAGAACATGGCCAAGTACTGGTTGTCCTTTGGGCTGGATGGATTTAGATTAGACGCTGTCAAACACATCTACATGAAAGACGAAGTCGACAATACCGGAAGCGATATCATCATCGCGGATGTAGGCTCGAAGAGAGCATACGATGACGAAAAAGGCGAATACATCACCAAGAATTTTGATTATTCCAGCGATCTGACTAAGAACTTAATCTGGTGGAAAGAATTCTCCAATGAATTAAAAGCCATCTACCCCGAATGCTTTTTAGTGGGAGAAAACTTCGATGGGTGGGGCGCGCGAATCTCCTCTTATTATCAGGCCCTCGATAGCCAGCTCGACTTCTCGGCCTACTTCCATATCTGCCAGTATCTCTATGCTAACCCAATTGGAGCTTCTGGGAGTGGTGCGGCTCAATATGCCTCCACTCAGCCAAGCGAAACGTTTATTCCTTTCGCTAGTTCAGATAGCCAAGCTCTCGGCAATACTGGCGTCAGCGTTCCAGGCGGGAAACGCCCCGATTTTATCAATGGTGCCTTCACGTCCAATCACGACGTGAATAGAGCCATCAATCAAGTTAATGGATCTTATGTTGATGCCACGAATACCGCCGCTTTAAACAAAGTGACTGGTGGCTCGACACAGATCGGACGCGCCAAAGTGCATGCTGCCGTGACGATGCTCACCCCCGGTGTGTCGTGGATTTATTACGGCGACGAACTTGGCATGTCCTCCAACACTGACACTCATGTATCGACATACGGCAATGAGAACAATACCGATATTTGGTATCGTCAGCCATTCATTTGGAAGGATGCGAGCAAGCGCGCCAATTACAAGACTGGCCAATACAAAATTGAATTAGATAGCTACAACAAAACTCTTGCTGCAGCGGAAGATCAGCAGAGCGATACTGATTCGATGTATAGCTTTTATAAACAACTCAATGAGGTTAAATCCCATTACCCGAAGAACGCCAAATGCTCTTTCCATTCTTACAGCAGCAAGAATGTCTTAATCATGGATGTTTTTGGAACGGGAACTAACTATCGCATTTTCATAAACACTGGCGTCACAAGCGATTCTTATTCCATCGCCAGCGATTTGCTCAATGGCTATTCTATTTATAAGAACATCGGAGCGATTAGCAATACCGACATCAGCCGCGCTTATAGCGTGCTTGTCTACAGCAAATAGGGGGAAACGAAAATGAAAAACAAATTTTCATTAAAAGGATTCGTCACTATCGGATTATCATTCCTTGCTTTTGCTGGAATCATCTCTCAATCTCCAGCGATGGCTAGCGGAACAGCGGAGACTGTCTCCACTTATCTCGTCCTCTCTTCTATCGGAAGATACCAAGGGCAAGCAGGACAAAATGTTAGCGGTTTATTTTTGGAAAACGCTGTTAAATATGATGCCCCTGTCGGCAGTGATTTACCCGGCCGGGACAAGGTGACAACTATCGAAAGTTCTCAAGGCGTTTTTGCCTCTTGGGTTCGCTATGATGGTCTTGGTGCCCCGACCAAATACTCGAAAGTTCCAAAGGAAAACGGCGCAATTCTCTACGCAAATTTCGTAAATTCGCATCTTTCACTAGTTTCTCTGTCCCTGAGCGGAACGCCGACAAAAACAAGCTATGACCTCGACCAAAGCGAAAATGTATTCAATCCGAGCGGGTTAACCATCACCGCGACATTCAGCGATCAATCAACGCTCAATGTCACCAGCAGTGTCGTATGGCAAGATCTCGTTGTTGGCATGACTTCTATAGTTGGCTCTTATTCCTTTTCGGGTGTGACAAAAACAGTCACTGTTACTGGCATTACTGTTACTGGCACCTCTGCATTGACTCGCATCTCGCTTAATGCTGGAGGCTCTAGTTTATGGGACCAAGCCGGAGCGTGGTTTGGTGCTTATTGCTGGTCGAATAGTGGAAATGCTTGGTATGTTATGAATAAAGCCAACACTCTCTATGTCGCTGATATTGACACTGATGCATACCAAAACATTATCTTCGTTAGATTTGCTGATACCGCGACAGTCGCTTCCTGGGAGAATGCTTCCGTGAATATTTGGAATCAGACTACCGACCTTACTTTCGGTGGCAATTGCTATACTATCACCGGATGGAATAGCAGTGATGGCGCTTGGTCTACAATTTAACTAAATATATTAAAAGGTTAATAATTAAAAAACAAAAAAACATTCAAAAATAGGCAATTAAAAAAATTTTCTTTATTTGCTATTGACAATCGGTTATCTTAAAAAAAATCTTTTTGATTATTGAGAACAGGAGGACTTTCATGAATACAAGAAAACTTGTTGCTGGACTAATTGTTTCAATATTAGGAGTTGGCTCTTTGGTTGGCGTTGGAACTCAAATCGTAAGTTCAAGGCAAGCCGAACCTGTCCAAGCTTCTTCTTCAATTAGCGACACTGTCTATCTTGAATTGGATTCTGGAATATGGGGCTCTGCCAGCGCCTATTACACCATTCACTATTGGGGCGGATCAAATGGCTCGAGTTGGCCGGGCACTCCTTTGAATGGAAACTCGGCTGCTTCGGGAAATACTGTCATCTCAGCAACTTGGGATACCGCCTCTACTCACGTCATCATCATTCGTTGGGGCGATGCTGCCCATACTAGTGAATGGAATCGCTGGAGCTATTACGATGCGAATTCATTTACAGCGGGAAGCTATAACTATTTTAAAAATGATAGCTGGTCAAACTGCGCTTCTTCCCTTGTCTACGAAAATACTGGCACTATCTATTTTGGTAACAAGAATAGTTGGTCCAATGTTTACGCTTATATCTATCATCCTTCATATTCTGGTATATATAGTTTAGGAGCTTGGCCGGGAACTCAGATTACCGACGCCGACAGTGATATTACCTTTGATGGTGAATCAGGCTTGTATCGCTTGTCTTTCACTAAAGCTTTAGGAACTACTATCATTTTCCACAATAATGCCGGGAGCCAAACTGCGAACTTATCGCTGGTGACTGATGGATATTACAAAACCGATTATCTCACCACGGGCGATAGCGAAAGAGGAACGGCCGCGAACTTTGTCTATAACTTAAACGTCGCTCGCAAAGCAGTCGTTGCTTCGGGCGAAATCAAAGAGGACAGCCTCTGCGGAATATCCTCTGGCACCGCCGCTACTCTTTGCACAACTTATAACGCATTTTCCAGCACGATTAAAGGACATGTAAATAGCGCTACTATCTTCACTTATGAAGATCAAGAGTCAACCGTGGCAGATACTAACATTTCTGTGTCCTCGATGATGCAGCAGCTTTCTTCAATTGGCGACACACCTTTAGCCGCGAAGCACATAACTATCTCAGACAACGAACAATCTGTCGGTTTGACAATCGCTATCGTCATCAGCATCACCACCTTGCTCGTTCTTGGCGGATACTATCTTTTAAAGAAAAAGCGCATCTAATCAGAATAATAAAAATAAAAAGTGGTTCGGGGCTTCGAGCCACTTTTAGTTTTGATTAATTTATAGACAATATTTTAACAGGCAGAAGGGAGATTCTAACTGCAGCAATTTTTTAAATTGGAAACAGATCAAACATTTGCATGCCATTGAATAATAGCCACCTTCAATTCATAATGATTGCGTATCATTTTGGAATTCATACTGTATCACGTTTACTTTTGGAGGCTTATTTTATGAAAAAGAAAATTGCATCGCTTATTTTGAATCTGCTGCCTATTGCCTTAATTTTCATTCCGTTTTTTGAAGGCTATCATAATCCTGAAGAAGACGTAGCCATCAAATACTACTCTCTTTTTTCAAAGTCCTTAGTCTGGATTCAAGGAGACAACATAAGCGGATTATTATTAGGCCTTTCAATGCTGATTCCTCTTTCGGCAGTCATTGCAATATGCATCATTAACATGCTGTCATTTAAACTAGTATCAATGAGAAAAACTGTGTTTATAACCAACATAATTTCCTGCTGTCTTTGGATACTTCTTTCTATTCCTTATTTGACATATTTGACTTTAGTTCCCCTCGCTATTACGATAGGAATTACTGTCTTGTCGTTCTACATAATGAAAGAAACCAAATCAGCAGAAGAGCGAACTAAAAATTAGCAAATGCTCTTTCGGATTTTCTATTCATCAGCAATTAAGAAAAAGGCAGAGAGGTAAAATGCTCTGCCTTTGCTTTATTCGCATAAAATAATTAAGAAACGGTAATGTTATATGTTGGATCGTAATTTTTGATCGCCGCTATTTTCAAAGCAAGATAATCTTTAAAGGAAATGTTATCGTATCCCGTTCCTCCGGGATTGCCTCGATATTCTTGAGAGTAACTATTGACATACGTGGTGAATGAAGTCTCAGAAATGGTCTTCTTGTTTAATAAATCCTCAATATTAGCTTGATAGGTCGCTCGATATGCTTCGACGCGGGCGACACTTTTATGGCCTGAACTGCTATCGGTAGATTGGCAGATGGTTCGCCAGAAAAGGTTGCAGGTTTGCCAGGAGCCACCGCATTGCATTTTTGAGCTTTCAGCGGAGAAACTAGTCATGTAATTTTGAATGCCCATATCACCAGTTCCTAAGCCGCGATCAAAATCGTAAGGAATGATGTATCCGATGTTATCAGCCGATGAGATGTAGAGATAATAATTGTTCGCGTTATTTCTAAAGTCATCGAAATTGCCAAATATGAAAGCGATTGCTTCGTACATCAAGAAAGAATCCATATCGAGGAATTTCTCAATGTTGGTTTTATATGTTTCGGCGGTGCTGGTTTTGTTGTTTATTGCTGCGATTAAATTCAATAGATTAAGATGATCAGCACTCTTCGTTTTATTGGTTTTTAAGTCATAAGCTGGATGGTATCGATTTTTGTTGTCTTCAATGCCAATTTGATTTCCCACCGTGTATGAAGAAGAGAAATTCGCGGGGGCGTTTTGATAGGTGCACTTGTATAAATCACCATCCGCATGCTCTTTATTGAAATATCGCTTGATGAGGACGCTGTCGACGACCTCGAGAATTTCATAGGTGGCGTTAATTGGCTGACCACCAATGACAGACAGTGTCATATCAGTTAGTGTGGCATGCCCGGCGATGACTCCTTTGTCACGGAAAGTCTTGAGCATATAGCTCTGCTTCGATTTAGTCTCATCCAAGTTCCGGTTCCACTTGATATCGATTTTTTCCATATCAAACAAGGTGCGGTCTTTTCTCTCTGCTCGATCTTCTTTGCTTGGCCAGGTCTTTTTAAATTCCTGCAAACTCTCGATTGTGTCGTATTCTTCGCCATCAAAAGTTTCGCCAAATGATAATTTAAAGTGAGCCAATGAAGAAGGATCAAATTGACCTTGCAATAGGAAAGTGTTGCGAGACCAGTTCCCCTTCACTCTAATTCCGACTTCTTCCATCGTTTCTTCCACTCCGTCAATCGAATAGGTCACGTTGCATGGAACATAGTAATCAAAATAAGTGGAGTCATCTCTATAAGTCTGACGATCGTCTAAAAAAAACGCGGCATTGGCTGACATTTTAATGTCAAAAGAAAGAGTGGTGGAGGGATTCCAGAAATGAAGGTACTCTTCGCTGCTCACTAATTCGGGGATGGTTTTATCTCCATCATCAGGAATGACCGAATCGCAACCAGCGAACAATAACGAGCCAATTGCGAGAAAAATGAAACTCAAACTCTTTTTCATATTTAATAAATGTCCTAATAGTATTGTAATGTATTATCGCAAATTAGGAAATTTTATTCTTCGAATATTAATTTTTGCCATGGTTATGCTAAAATAAAAACATGATTCTATCATCGATTAAAATATTATTCGTCGATATCGACTGGACCATCCTCGATCACCATCTTCATGATTGGGATTATCAGAGCATTGACGGGCTCAAAAAAGCTCAGAAAAATGGGCTTTTAATTTACCTATGCACCGCTCGTCCCTACGACTCAATCGTTCACACGGGAATCTTTTCCTTAATCTCTCCTGACGGAATCATCTGCACGAATGGTGGGGTGGCTTTTATCAAAGATAAGCTGTTTTTTGCTAATGTGATTCCCCCTGAGCTAGTCCGAGAGATTGAAAAGATATCCAACCGCCATCACTTAGTCTTAGAACTCGCGACAGATAAGAAGCGTTATTTTACTAATAAAACTAACATCTGGGTCAACAAATATTTCTCGGCATATGCTGAGACGATTCCCCCCGTCCTTCGCTATCAAGACGAAGACGTCACTTCCATCCTTCTCTTTGCCCCGGAAAAATACGATGAAAAGCTCATCAAAGAATATCCCTCTCAAATGCGCTATTTTCGCTTCGATGACTACGGAGTCGACATCTGCTATCATCAGAACAATAAAGGATTAGCAATTAAGAAGGTCCTCGATTATCTCCATATTCGGCCTGAAGAGTCGATGTCCTTTGGCGATGACCATGGCGATATTCCGATGTTCGAGAGCACCGGCATTTCGGTCGCGATGGGCAACGGCAAGCCGCAAGTGAAGGAATCAGCGACTTTCTGCACCAGCGATATCGGCGAGCATGGAGTCTATCTGGCTCTTGAAAAATACCATCTGATTTAAAGCGATATATTTATGATTTATCTTGTAAAATAACTATGTTATATTCATAGAGAAAGAAGAATTTCTTATGGTGAAAGACAACGTCGGTGTACTCTTACCGGTCAGCTCTTTGCCCGGCCGTCATGGCATCGGCGATTTTGGTCGCCCAGCTTATCAATTTATTGATTGGCTAGCCAAGCATCATTACCGCTACTGGCAAGTTTTGCCCCTCAATCCCATCGGGCCTGGCTATTCCCCCTATATGTCCACCTGCAGCGAGGCGATTGAAACCCGTTACATTTCTTTGGATTTGTTAACCAAGCAAGGGCTTTTAAGAAAGACCCCTTCTCACAAATCAAAAGCGCAATACATCGATTATTACGACGTCGATAAATGGAAGGATAAATATCTCTGGAAAGCCTATCAAAAATTCCTCAAGACCAAGATGAGAGGATATCAGACTTTCAAGAAGAATAATACGTGGCTGACTACTTATGCCACTTACATCATTTTTCATAACGAGAATGACCAGAGACCTTGGAATGAGTGGAAGGAAGAGCAGATCCATTATTTCGACCATCACACGGCCTATCCCGAAGATAAAAAGGAACTGGCCGAGTTCTATATCTTTTTGCAGTTTATCGCCTACAAACAATGGTTTAAATTATGGCGATACGCCAAGAAAAAAGGCATTATCGTCATCGCTGATTGCCCATTCTATGTTGGCATCGACAGCACTGATTGCTATCTCCACAAAGATCAATTCTTGATGGATGAAAAATATAATCCGACCATGGTCAGCGGCGTCCCGCCAGACTGCTTCAGCGATGATGGTCAGCTGTGGGGAACACCCATCTTTGACTTCAAGAAAATGAAGATTGATAACTATCAATTCCTCGTCGATCGCTTGGGAGCGCTAGCCAAGACTTGCGACTATCTCCGCCTCGATCATTTCCGCGCTTTTGATACCTACTGCGTCATTCCCGCGGGGGATGTCAATGCCCGCCGTGGAGTGTGGGAGATTGGTCCGCGCTATGAATTTTTCGACGCCCTATATAAGAAATATCCTGATATCAAACTCATCGCCGAGGATTTAGGTGATCTCTTTCAAGGCGTCCATGATTTGCGAGATCGTTATCATCTCCCCGGAATGTTTATTATGCAGTTCTGCGTCTTCGACTTAAAAGCCGAGAGCAAGAAGACTCAGCTAGTCTATCCTGGAACTCACGATAATCAAACCTTAGAAGGATGGTTTAAAACTCTTCCTCAGAGCAATATCGCCTTTCTCAAAGAGCGATTCCCCGGTCAAAAAGACCTGGTCAAAGCTGTGTTTAATCACACTTGGAATGCTCCATCTTTGATGACAATATTCCCTCTTCAAGACTTCCTTCGCCTCGATGATTCCGCTCGCCTTAATTGGCCAGGAACCGTCGGATCTCCTAACTGGACTTGGAAACTTAAGGACATGACCTGGATTAAAAAAATTAAACTCGGACAATAAATAATAGATAATTAAAAGGGGATGCCCATATGGGAAAAAGAAAAGTAATTGCCAGCCTTGCCCTCTCGGCTCTGATGGGGATGGGGATTATTTTGCCCACGGTTTTTCCGGTGGCATCTCATCTCGAGGATGATAATGCTATCTACGAGAGCCCAAGAACAATCGATTATGAAAAGCCAAGCATGGTTTCTCCTCGCCCCGCTGCCATCACCTGGCCGACTTCAGTGACTATTCACTATCACAACGACGATGGGGAAAATAGTAAGCGCAGCTTCTATTTTTGGTTCACAGGGATAAATGGAGCGGAATACCCGCCTGACTCAATTACCAACGAAGGCAAAGACATGCAGATTGCCTTTGATTTTACCAGCGAATCACAGAGCCAACTCTACAAGAAAAGAATGTACATGATCGTCAAAGTCACTGGCACTTGGACGGGCAAGAGCGATGACACCTATGTCGATTTTGCCTCTTTCCCCCCTGATCAAACGGGCTTGACAGAAATCTGGTGTATCCCAGGAGAAGGCAGCTCGATAGAGATGTATGCTTCTCAGGCCGAGACCAAGATGGATAAGGTTGTCTACGCTGTCTTCACGGATTGGAAAAACATCAGCGCAATCGCGACAGTGGCACCATCGACTTATCGACTTTATGCTTTCACGACCAATTATTATCGTTTGAATAGCGCCCAACAAGAGATGCGGCGCCAAGAATATCTACTGACGAGTGGCACTGCGCCAGCGACCACTCCTACCACATTTAACAGTGCGGAATGCCAGCAATTTACCATCGCTCTCAACTATACGATTCACGTGAACGTTCAATATGTTCTCGAAGCGACTTTTGCGAGCAATCCTGGAAAATGGCTGAACAAAAACGTGGCTTTTGACCCTCTTTATGAGACTGAGAGATTCGAAAGATTCTATAACTATGATGGCGATGATCTCGGCGTCACCTATACCGCTGCTGCGACGACTTTCAAAGTCTGGGCACCGACAGCTACTAGAGTGATTGTCATGCTCTATCAATCAGGAATTCCCAGCGAATATGAAGGCGGAAATGATACTTGGGGTGGCTATGACATGGCCTATCGCCCAGGGGGCATCTGGGAATTGACGATCACCGGCAAAGATTTAAATAATCGCTACTACAATTACTACGTGGTCAACTCCCTCGGCTCAAATGAGGTGGTGGATCCTTACGCTAAGGCCTGCGGCGTCAATGGCGACCGCGGCATGATTTTGAACTTTGATAGCATCAATCCAACCGGCTGGGAAAATATCCCACTTCGATGGGATGGACAAGAGAATTTCGACATCGATTCTCCCAACGAATTGAGCATTTATGAAATCCATATTCGGGACCTCACTTCTCATGCATCATGGAATGGAACCGAAGAGCCTGGAACTTACAAAGCTTTCTATGAATCAGGCACTCATTTAGCGACTGACACCAGCGTGACCACTGGCTTTGATCACATTGAAGAATTAGGTGTAAAAGCCATTCAGATACTGCCGGTTTTTGACAGCGATAACGACGAAGTCAATTACTCTTTCAACTGGGGCTATAATCCGAAAAATTACAACTGTGTGGAAGGCGCTTATTCCAGCAACCCATTTAATGGAGCAAGCCGAGTCCGCGAATTCAAATCATTGGTGCAGGCTTACGCCAACAACGCCAATCACACGAGAGTGATTATGGATGTGGTCTACAATCACGTCTCAAGCGCGCCCGCTTCTTCCTTTACGAAATTGATGCCCAAGTACTATTTCCGCTATTCAGAAGGAACTTATTACTACAATGGTTCGGGCTGCGGAAACGAAGTGAGAACCGAAGCCCCGATGATGAGAAAGTTCATCGTTGAGTCTTTAGTTTGGTGGGCCAGCGAATACAAAATCAAAGGTTTCCGCTTTGATTTGATGGGTTTAATCGATACTGAGACCCTCATTCAGGCTGCGACAGCCTTATATGAAATCGATCCTGACATCGTCTTATATGGCGAAGGTTGGCGAGGGGATGGTGGCGACTTCCATGGTGAAGGTGACGCTGCCGATACTTCCAATGCCTACTCTAAGCTTTTCAGCACCAATTCTCGCCTTTCAGTCGGTGCCTTCAACGACACCGCGAGAAATGCGATGCGCGGTGATAACAATCCAGGATTTGGCTTCATGCAGCAGGGCCCGGCTGATATCACCAGCGAGACGCGCGATAAAGTCGCTTTCTCTCTGTGGGGAATCCATTATGGGAAAGGCGCTAATCCATCGCAGACTGTCAACTATGTCTCATGCCATGATAACTACACTTTATACGATCAGCTATTCGCGACACTGGGAGATGGAGTGAATGCTCCAGCAAACTCCGTCTTATTCAATGCTAGCATCGCCTCGCACGCTTTCGTGATGCTCTCCAATGGCATCGCCTTCATGCAAGGTGGTGAAGAGCTCTTCCGCACCAAGGTGGTTGATCCATCCTTAGAAGGCGAAATATTGAGCGATACCTACCATACATTCTATGGAATAAATATATCCCACAACTCCTATAACTCGCCCGATAGTGTAAACACTTTTGACTGGACGAGAAAAGTGAGTGTCGATGGGCAAGATACCAGCCAGTATACCGCTAAATTTGCAGAGGCGATTAAGCTTCACTCATCTCTTCCAAAATATGCATATTCTGCGACCGCTTTCCCCTATACTGTCACCAGCGCAGGCAATCCTATCTTTGGCATTTCTTGGGCGGGAAGCGAAAAAGGCAGTTCCTCTCCTCAGACCTATCAAGGATGCGCAGGCTTCCAACTAGATGAATACTTTGTGTTCCTCAGCGGTCGCCAATGGGGATGGGTGCAATTTGGCGATGTTGGCATCTCCCAAAAAATCTATGAGTCAGGCGAATTCACCTATGACAGCCTTAACGGCACTGTCAACCTCGGCAACTATGCCAGCAACACCGGTGGCAGCATTGTCGTGTTTTATCGGGGGGTCAAAAAATGAAAACTAAATTATTCGCCGCACTTTTAGCAGGCTTATCTCTATTCTCTCTCATCGGATGCGGTGGCAAAAAAGATGATCCTCCCATCGATCCTGATAAGACGGTCACCGTGAACTTTTACGTCGATTATAACTATGCCTCAGAAGGAATTATCTATCACACTTGCACCGTTAATTTGAACGCAAAAATCACCGATATTCCAACCACTCCTAGCGTGAATATGCATGCTGATTTCCCCAATTTTCTCGGGTGGTCGACCTTTCAATTGATTGATAATGTCGATGATTTATGGGACTTTGAAAACGACATTGTCAGCACGACTTATTCCTCCTTATCTCTCTATGGAATTTGGACCGAATAGTGGGATAAATTCTATTTAATTGCCATTTAAAGACCTTGAACAAGGGTCTTTTTGTTTTTTTTATTTACCTCTGTTGACATTGTTTAAAAGCATTTTTATACTAATTATGATAATTAGGAGGAAAAATAATGAACAAAAAACTATTATCTGTCGTTTTGAGCGCGACATGCGTTATCGCTCTAGCGGCATGTGGCCCTTCAGGCTCTAATGATGACAAAGTCTTAGCAGATCCTGATCATGCCACTTACTGTATTGCAGGACCAAGCCAAACCACTGTTGGTGGCGCTTCAATCGCTTGGGACTACAGCGAAGCCGGTGTTATGACCGCTTCTTCACGCAATGATTTAAAAGCAGTCAGCCCAGACCTCGCCACATCATTGAAAGACGTTGAGTTATCTTCTCTTTACATGATTAAGGACGTCGTAATTGGTGCTACCGCTGCTGGCTACAACAAAGTTGCCCGTTTGGAAAATGGCGACTTAGTGATGGCTGATGGCGCTTTAACCATCAAGGCTGTCTCCATCGTTTATGATGCAGAAGATGATGTCTATTCCGTCGATGAATGGTTACCATCCCCTGAGCATTACGGTGAGACCTTAACTCCAGATCTCTATTGGGCTCCAGGCCACAACGCCACTCCAGATGAAGATGGATTAGACCATAACTCTGATGCCGTCGTCGTCGGTGGTGCTGGTACTTACACCCTCGTCTTAGCTAGATACGCTGCTGTCAACGAAGCTGGTTCTACTCTTGGTATCGGCCTTGTTCAACAAGAAGCCAATCCAGATGGACAACAAGTTACTGCTATCGTTCCTGAAGCTCTCACTTCTTTAGGCGTCATCGGAAGCTTTGCTGCTTCCAGCGGTTGGACTGTTGAAGTCCCACTAGTCAAGAATAATGAAAACGTTTGGGAAGGATCCATCGAAGCTGCTGCTAATGATGAATTCAAAGTCCGCGCTAATGGCGCTTGGACCTATGCTTGGGGCTTCTCTGCTGTCACTTCCACAACCGAAGGCATCGTTGTTGATGCAAGCGGAAACATCAAGGCTGTCGCTGCTGGAACATACTCCATCTCTATCGTTGCTCCAGCCGAAATTAGCGTTGCTTCCAGCGCTTTGACTTCATTCGAAATCGCTTTTGAAGCCGCTGCCGTCAACCCACTCGCTGCTGTTTACGAAGCCGATATCGGTGCTGCCGTTGAATTCGATGGCATCTACCTTGGCAAATACGGAACTCTCGCCAGCGATGTTTACGTTGGAAATGGCGATCTCGCTGTCGACGTTTACAACTATGCTGGTGTCACTCTTCCAGAAGGCATCGCCGTTGGTGACAAAGTCCACGTCGTCGGTGTCGCTGCTGCCTATAAAGGTTTAGTCGAAGTTACTCCTACTACTATTACCTTAGCTCCAGAAGCCGTCGTCGCTGAAGTTACTACAGTCGCTTTAACTGGCACTTGGGGCAAATTAATGCTCAGCCGTCCAGCCACTGTTACCGGAACTGTCAAAGCAGTTGTCGCTATCACTGGCACCGCTAACGTTACCGCCGTCGTCACTGTCGGAACCGTTGATATTAACGTTTACATTAAGAAGAGTGCTGGCTTAGACTATGTGGCATTAAACACCGCTTTTGCTACAGCCGGTGCCTCTATCTCCTTAAAAGGCAACGTCGCGATTTATGATGGTGCTGCCACTGTTGATTATGCCACTTCTACTGGCTATCAATTAGTCAACCCTTCAGTCGTTGTTGCATAATAGTTTTATCAAATCAACTAAGAGACGCTTCGGCGTCTCTTTTTTTTGTATTTTCTAATCTTTTTATATGATAAAATAAATACGGTAATGCGATGAAAAAGAAAAGTCTTGTCATTTCTTTGATTCTGTTCGTATTGGGACTATCTTCCTGTGGGCCTACTCCCTTAGAAGAGACTCCCGACGGTTATATTGATGTACTTCCAAGCACTTCTGAAAGCGCGATTATCTTGCATGCTTTCGACTGGTCTTTTTCGCAGATTGAAGAGAATTTATCGGCGATTGCCGAAGCGGGCTATAAGGTCGTGCAAACTTCCCCAGTTCAACAGCCAAAAGGCGGGGGCGGATCGTGGTGGAGCATGTATCAGCCTGTCAGTTTTTCCATCGCGGCGAACTCTCCTTTAGGCACGAAAGACGATTTGACTTCGCTTTGCGAAACAGCTGAGGCTTTCGGTATCGACATCATCTGCGATATCGTCTTTAACCACATGGCCACTGTCAGCAGTACCTCCGTAGAAAATGATGGCACGCCGACAGTGTCTCCCGAAGTCGCTGATTATGAATCTTATATTTATGAACATCGTAATGACAACGGCAGTTCTGCGACGTTCCATCACAACCCCAATGCTGCTGGATCAGGAGCGGTCACCCAAGTTTATAGCTATGGAAACCTGCCTGATTTGAACACCAGTAACGCGTACGTGCAGGGGCGTTGTCTTTCTTTATTAAAAGAATGCATTGATGTCGGAGTCGATGGCTTCCGCTTCGATGCCGCTAAGCATATTGAAACTCCCAATGATCCCCAATATTCGAGCGACTTTTGGCCGAATGTTCTCGGAGAAGCTCAAACCTACTATGAAGGTAAAAACAATGGCAAGAAATTGCTGGCTTATGGCGAGATATTAAATGAGCCAGATGGAGGTCGCTCCATCGATTTATACACTCCCTATATGAAAGTAACTGATAACAGTTACATCACTCGTGTTATCTCTGGCTCCAGCAAAGCTGATGCGGCGACAGTATTGAGCGCTGCCTATGGGAAAAATACCACTCCTGATCATCTCGTCTCTTGGGTAGAAAGCCATGATACCTATATTAATTCGACCAATCGCTCGGGAGAGATGCGCACCACCCAAAGATGGGCAGTCCTAGCTTCAAGAAAAGATTTGACCCCGCTATTTTTTGCTCGGCCAAACGACAGTTTAATTGTTGGCTCAGTCGGCTCATATCATTTTGAAAACAAGACTATCGCGGTCATCAATCGCTTCCATAATCGCTTCATCGGCTATGAAGAGTATCTTTCTGCTGAAGGATCTGTTTTTGTCAACGAAAGATACGATGAAAATATCGGTGGGGCAGTGGTGGTTGACTTCTCTTTAAAGGGGACAAAAACCGTCAATTTTTCTCACCTCCCGACAGGAGTTTATTACAATCAAATGAATGGCGAACCCATCACTGTCAAAAACAATAAAGCGCAAATTACTTTCGATAGCACCGGAATCGTCATCTTAACCATGTCTAAGCATCTCGCCCGTCCGACCATTGAGGTATCCACGCTCGCTGGCATTGATTTCGTGGGCTCTCTCGATGTCGATATCGAAGTCACTAATGCTGAGACTAGTTCTTATCAAATCAATAATGAGACCCCGGTAAATTTCACCGCTTCTGCTTCGATTACCTTAGGTGATATCGTCGATGAAAACGACCAAATCGCTCTCACAGTTCGAGCGATCAACGGAGAATTTACTATTACTAAAACTTTTGTCTATACTCGCATTACTTTAGTTGATGAAACAAAGTTTAATGTCGTTAACTTAAACAGCAGTTATTATACCGACTATGAACTCTACTATTGGGCATGGCCTCCGAGCGGCAGCGGATCAAGCATATGGTCCAAAAATTACACCATTCAAAGCGGTGTGCTGCTCATCGATTTTGCCGTTGGCACTAATTATGTTGGCTTCCTGCTAGCCATATTCCCGAAAGGCTATGTTATCACCAACCTCACTGCTTGGGATAGCAACGCTATCAAACAAACCGGAGACATTACTATCACCGATGGATTTTATAATGCAAGCAACTTTTAGGAGGTAAGCTTATGAAAAACAAACTTCTCGCTCTTCTCGCTGCCGCAGTTATGACAGTCAGCCTGGTGGCTTGCGGTGGGCAGGCCTATGGCCCCGATGAAGAAGATGTCGAATTGACTCTTCCTTCCTCGGTTACCGCTTTTGAACTCGACGACACTGATTATGATTCATTGACCGATGCGGAAACTGATACAATCAGAGTTTTCTATCGCCGCAACGACAACAATGAAACATATAGCAACTACGCCCGCTGGCGCATTTGGGCTTGGGATACCAACGGAGGGACGGGGTGGTGGTACGAATTCACCAAGTATAACGCCTATGGTGTTATCTGCGATATTCCTGTCTCCGCTGTCGCCGCCGATAAGACGAGCATTGATAACATCGGCATTGTCATCACCACTTGCCAATCGACCGGCGCGACTTGGGAAGGCACTTTTAGCAAGGATCCCGACACTGACTTGTTCGGTGAGATATCGGCTTCTAACCCCGGAGGAATCCAGAGGTTATATGCGAAGAGTAGCACCGCGAGATTGTTCTACACTCAATCCAGCGTCTTCATGTCGACCATCTCCACTGTTCGCTATGTCGACAAGAGAACCCTATATGTCCTCTTCGATACCAGCAAGGCCGATTTCAAGCTTTACGCTCCTCGTTTTGACATTAAAATCAACGGCGTCGCCGAGACAGCTTTCACGATGAAAGATGCCATCACAAAAAAGGTCGCTAATGTCATATTTGCTGAATGCAATCTCGTCTTTAAAAAAGACGTTTTGATACGCGATATCGTCGATGTTGGCTATAAATTTTCCGCCAACTTCACCGATCGAAGCGGCATGATATTGACGAAATACTTCGATACCGATGAATTCGTCAGTGAATATTCCTATACTGGCGATGATTTAGGCGTGAGTTTCGTCGGAAGCGAGACCATGCCTTCTGGCACGACCTTTAAGCTTTGGTCACCCGTCTCTTCGACTGTCACCCTCAATATTTATAATAGCGGTGATTATGTGGGCGATTTAACACCCGCCAATAGCTATTCCATGACCTTGGGTGAAAATGGCGTTTGGGCTCACACAGTCAACAGCGATCTATCCAATAAGTATTATACCTATACCGTCGTCAATTCGATGGGCACCAACGAAGTCGTCGACCCCTATGCTAAATCCGCTGGCCTCAATGGCAAGCGCGGCATGGTCGTCAACTTCGCGACCCTAAATGCAGGAATTACCGGATGGAATCTCGATACTCGCCCAGAATATGGCGAGAATGGCACCGATGCTTCCATCTATGAAATCCACGTCCGCGATATGACGATCAATCCCAATAGTGGTGTCTCAGCTGCCAATCGAGGCAAATTCCTCGGATTAGCGGAGACTGGCACGGTTTATCAGGAGGGCACCACAACAGTGACTACTGGACTCGATCACATGAAAGAACTGGGGATTACCCATGTGCAAATTCAGCCTTTCTATGATTTCTCTAGCATCGATGAATCCACTTTGGATACCTCGATGGGAACAGACAACTATAACTGGGGCTACGATCCTCTCAACTACAACGTATTAGAAGGCAGCTATTCTACTGACCCCAGCGATGGAGCGGTTCGCATCCGCGAATTTAAAGAGATGGTGATGGCTATGCAT
>Ga0116170_10000939_pt1 | contig 30277 bp, 20 predicted proteins | sample AD_JPNHW1_MetaG_FD_89797 | JGI IMG/M metagenome (GOLD analysis project Ga0116170, IMG submission 89797) | Active sludge microbial communities of municipal wastewater-treating anaerobic digesters from Japan - AD_JPNHW1_MetaG | ecosystem: Engineered > Bioreactor > Anaerobic > Digestate | place... | reverse complement strand
TTCTTAATGAAGCTCGACTCCTTGTTAAACAGGGATATAAAGAAGTGACGCTGTTAGGTCAAAATGTAAATTCTTATTGTTGGTCAGACAATCATTTACAGTATAACTTTGCAGACCTTATAGAACAGGTTGCCCTAATTGATCCCCATTTGCGGGTGCGATTTGCGACATCTCATCCCAAGGATATTTCTGATGAACTAATTGATGTTATTGCTAAACAACCCAATATTTGCAAATATATCCACCTTCCTGTTCAATCCGGAAGCAGTGCCCTATTAAAAAAAATGAACCGAGTTTATTCCAGAGAGTTCTATCTTGAAAGAATTAAAATGATTAAACAGATTATTCCAGACTGTGCCATTTCTACCGATATTATTGCCGGTTTTTGTGGTGAAACGGAGGAAGATCATCAGGCAACCCTTTCTTTGATGGAAGAAGTTGGCTTTTCATCGGCTTTTATGTTTAAATATTCGGTTAGAGAAGGTACAAAAGCTGCCAAATCCTATATTGATGATGTTCCTGAAGAAATTAAATCACGAAGATTTAATGAAATTCTAACTCTTCAACATAAGCTTTCTTTGCAAAGCAACCGTAATGATATTGGAAAAAGCTTTGAAATTCTTGTTGAAGGAGTCTCAAAACGTTCTCCAAATCATCTCTTTGGACGTAACAGCCAAAATAAAGTAATTGTTTTTCCTAAAGCTAATCAGAAGTTTGGCGACTATACTACTGTTACAGTGAAAAAATGCACTGCAGCAACACTTATCGGGGATTGATTTCGGCTTATTTTGATAAAAATAATTTTATTAAAATGCTTATTTACACACCGCTCATTACAACTCGAATTGAATACATTATGAAAATAATGATTGGGAAGTTGTTGCTGACAGATTATGAAATTACAGATGATTTTAACTATTATAGTAATTATAGAGATATAAAATTTGCCTATTGCAATGAAAGTATTGAAGGAGTTAAATTTTCTCCGGCATCTCTATTATTTGAAACCAATATTATACGTCAAGATATTGTTCCGGTAAAATGGGATGACTATAAACTTTTTTTTCCTGTTAAAAATTCAATTTTCCCTTTTGATCCTTTTGCTGTGGGATTTTACCTGATTACACGTTATGAAGAATATCACAGAGATAATAAAAAAGATATCCACGGAAGGTTTGATATTACAAATGCTGTTTCCTATAAACATGGTTTTCATAGAGTTCCGCTTGTAAATATTTTGTCAAACGAGATCGGGAAGGTACTAAAAAGTCACTTTTCGCATTATGAATTGCCAAAACAGACTTTTAATCAGATAGATACCTATGATGTCGACATTGCATTTCAATATAAAGGTAAAGGGGGAATTAGATTTATTGGGTCATTGGCAAAGTCAATTATAAGCGGAAACTTCGAAAAAACAAAAAAACTACTTTTGTCTCTTCTTGGAAAAAATGTTGAAGATAAATTTGATACATACGAATTACACAGACAAAGGGCAATTCAACGAAATTCGCGACCCCTTCATTTTATCTTAACGGCACCATTTGGGAAATTTGATCGGAATATCAGTCCACACAGTAAAGCTTTTGCTGATCTTATCCAACAATTAAGCCAATTTTCTGATGTTGGGTTACATCCTTCTTATTATTCTTCGGTTAAACCGGAGCTCTTAAAAAAAGAAAAAGCTCTTTTAGAAAATAAACTTGGATTAAGTATTACTAAATCAAGACAACATTATCTCAGGTTTGAATTTCCGGATACCTTTAATCATTTAATTGAAAACGGAATAGAAGAGGATTATTCGTTGGGTTGGCCTAATGAAGTTGGGTTTAGGGCCTCGATTTCTATTCCTTTTCCTTTTTTTGATTTAACGAGAAATATAGAAACAAGGCTTTTGCTTCATCCTTTGACAATCATGGACGGAGCGCTTGATTCTATCTGTTCTGATGAGAAAGAAAAAAATGAAATAATCAATTTTATTACGAATGAGATAAAAAAGTCAGGAGGGGAAATGGTAATTTTAAGACACAATTCTTATTCAAATTCAAATTCCGGGTTTATTTCAGGTTCTACCTTCTGAAATCTTCTGCTAACTTTTAGAAGATTATTAGTAAAAGAAACAATATTTTGTGATTCTTGTATGATCGTAAGGTAAATCATACTAACTTTAGTACTGACCCCTTGTCTTTTCAGCCGTTTGAGTTGAGCTCTTTTAATATGATTTAATTCTCCTAAAAGATAATTTTGAGAAAACAATATTTCCTTTAATTTACTATAATCGTTTTCTTGAATTAGAATATTGCATTGATCAATAAATGTTCCAATAGAGAAAGCAATAGTATAAATTTCATCCTTTTGTTCATCACTTAATGGATTGAAATTATTATCAATATGCTCTTCACAAGGAAGTGTGATTCGGTGGAGAGAATATACCAATTCGCTCATAAAATCATTACATTGGACATAATAGAGTCCTTTTTCAATAGCATTTGATTCACTTAATTTCCTAATTCCCAATGTTCCCATTCTTTTAATTTTTTTCAACCTCGATTTTTCAATTTCGATTTTAGCATTCAAAGATCTTAAAGTCCGAAGGTTTTCTCTGCAAAAGGAATCAATAGTATCTAAATATTTTTGTCTTACAAATTCTAATGTTCTGTCAATATCTTCACGAGCATGTTGTTGCAACAGTATAAGGGCTTCGTCATCATCCGTTGTATTGAGTAATTGAGACATGGTTTCACTACATTTAGCCTCTACCGATTTTTTTATAAATTTCTTTCGGCTATGAATAAGTGAAAATATGACAAGACCAATTAATGCCACAATAGCAACACTACGTCCATAATAAATGAGCATTGCCATAATAAAAGCAAGAATAAAAGCAGCTACTGCAGTGACTAACCAACCTCCAATAACATTCAAAACGCCACTAATTCTATATACTGCAGTGTCTCTTCCCCAGGCACGGTCAGCAAGAGCAGTTCCCATGGCTACTATAAAAGTAACATAAGTTGTTGATAATGGCAATTTTAAAGATGTTCCAATTGCAATAAGCATTCCGGCAACAATTAAATTAACAGATGCTCGCAAAAGGTCATAGTCGGCGTGTTCTTCAATTATTAACTCATTTTGATTAAAACGACTATCTATCCATTTTTTCACAGGTTCCGGGGTGATAACCAGAAAAAAGGATGCTATTTTACGGGTTCCCCTTACCAAATTTCTTCCAAAACTCGATGAATTGAAAAGTTCTTCTCCTTCCTCCTGGCTGGAAAGATTCAGCGATGTTTTTACAACATTATGAGCTTTTTTTGAAGTAAAAAGTGCCACTATCATAACAATGGCCGCTATTATAAAAAAATATAATGGAGTCTGTGATGGCTGATTTAATTTTCCCATTTTTAAAACAGTATCAATATCCCCACCGCCGTTTGCCCTGTATTCTAAATAGGATTCTAAGGCTGCAATAGGCCTCCCGATAAAATTGACCAGGTCATTGCCGGCAAAAGCAAGTGCCAGAGCAAAAGTACCTAACAATACGATCACTTTCAGAATATTGACTTTAAGAAAATATATAATTTGCATTAATACGGTAAAGAACCCAAAACATACAATTAAAATATAGGGAGTGTTTCTATGCATTATTAACTTCAGTTCGGGGGTCATGAAACTACTGTCCTTTAATCCCTGAATAAGCATAAAATACACAATTGAGGTAACTGCCAATCCACCGAATATAGCAGCAAAATATTTCATGTTCTTTTTATAATCAAATGTAAAAAGAAGACGAACAATAAATTGAATCAAGACACCAAAAACAAAAGCAATAGCAACTGAGAGAAATATTCCGAGAATTATGGTCAATGCTTTATCGGTATTGAGTAGGTTGACAAATGAAAGAGTGCCTGTTGTATCTTTTAAAATAAGTAGAATTGAAATGGCAAAAGTAGCTCCAAGAAGTTCGAACACAAATGAAACTGTAGTGGAGGTTGGCAATCCCATTGTGTTAAAAAAATCAATCAGAAAAACATCCGTAATCATGGAAGCAACAAAAATGCACATGATATCGGCAAATACAAAATTTGCCGGTTGGAAAATCCCATGCCTTGCCACATCAATCATCCCGTTACTCAAGGATGCGCCAATAAAAATACCCAATCCTGCAATAATTAAAATTACACGTAATGAAGCGGCTTTACTACCAACTGCAGAATTAATAAAATTGACAGCATCATTACTTACCCCGACTAAAAGGTCAAAAACTGATAGTAATAAAAGAAAAACAATTAATATAAGATAAAAAGCATCCATGTAATTATGGCTTAGTTTCCAAATGACAAAAAAGTAAAGATAATATTACATTTCTATTTCTTTTATGTTGCGATTCGGTTAAGAAATGTTTTATCAGATTAAGATGTAGTGATAATCAATTTTTTATACTAGTATATTAAAGTATATTGTAACATAAAAAAGTCAGGGGAAAATTGCCAAACCCTAAACGAAATATTATGTTATTGATTTAAGTGTATGATGATAGTTTTAAATCTCCTGAACTTCATCAATTTCTTCGCGAAGATTATCCATAATAAAGGCCTGTCTATCGGGAGTATTATCGCCCATATAGTATTCGAGAATTTCGTTTATATGAGTTCCTTTTTCAAGGACAACAGGTTCAAGTCTGATATTTTTGCCGATAAAGTTTTTGAATTCAGCCGGAGAGATTTCCCCCAAGCCTTTAAAACGGGTAATTTCGGGTTTTCCTCCCAGTGATTTTACTGCAAAAGCTTTCTCTTCTTCTGAATAGCAATAAAAGGTTTTTTGTTTATTTCTGACTCTAAAGAGAGGGGTTTGCAAAATATATAGATGCCCTGCTTTAATCACATCAGGAAAAAATTTCAGAAAGAAAGTAAGCAGCAAAAGACGTATATGCATTCCGTCAACATCGGCATCAGTTGCAATGACGATATTGTTATATCGCAATTCATCAAGACCTTCTTCTAAGTTAAGAGCTGCCTGCAAGAGACTAAATTCTTCATTTTGATAGATAATGCTCTTATTGTTTTTAAACGTATTGAGTGGTTTGCCCCTCAAGCTAAAGACGGCCTGGGTGTTGGCATCCCTAGACATAGTAATAGAACCCGACGCAGAGTCTCCTTCTGTAATAAACATGGTAGTCTCAAGTCCCCGGGGGTCATTGCTATTAAAATGGAACCTGCAATCGCGCAACTTACTGTTGTGTAGACTTACTTTTTTTTGAATTTCTTTCGAACTTTTCTTTATGTTGGCAATTTCTTTTCTTTCCTTTTCAGATTCCTGAATTTTTTTCAACAATGCATCTGCTACATCGCTGTGGATATGAAGATACTTGTCAAGCAGGCGCCCCACAACATCGTTGACAAAATAACGAATGGTTTGTCCGTTGGGAGCCATATATTGCGATCCGAGCTTAGTTTTGGTCTGAGATTCAAAGATTGGATTTTTAACTTTTATAGAAAGTGCTGCCACTATAGAATTTCTTATATCATTAGGATCGAAATCCTTCTTGTAGAAATCACGGATGGTCTTTACTATGGCTTCTCTGAAAGCTTGTTGGTGAGTTCCTCCCTGAGAAGTATGCTGGCTATTGACAAAAGAATAATACTCTTCACCATATTTTCTTGAAGTGTGGGCAATTGCAAATTCAAAATCGTCTTCTTCAAGATGAATGGGAGTATAGAGCATATCATTTCCAAGATTATTATATAATAGGTCTAAAAGTCCGTTTTTGGAAAGGATTTTATTTCCGTTGAAATTGATTGTTAAGCCTCGGTTAAGATAGACATAATTCCACATCATTTTTTCAACATATTCCGTATACCAGTGAAAATTTTCAAAAATTGACTTATCAGGAATAAATGTTATGGTAGTTCCATTGCGATCAGAGCTCTTTTCAATATTGGATTCTTCCGTTTTCTGACCACAGGAAAATTCGGCCCATTTTTGTTTACTATCCAGTATACAATGAACCCTAAAAAATGAAGATAGGGCATTTACAGCTTTTACTCCAACTCCATTCATTCCGATAGAGTTATCGTATGCATCTCCTTCATCGAACTTTCCTCCGGTATTAATTTTGGACACACAATCCACCATTTTTTTAAGAGGAATACCACGCCCATAGTCACGAACACTTACCTTATTTTCTTTGATAGTTACTTCTATAACCTTTCCAAAACCCTTCATAAACTCATCAATAGAATTATCCATAACCTCTTTTAGCAGAACATAAATTCCGTCGTCATGAGAAGAACCGTCGCCCAGTTTGCCAATATACATCCCGGGACGGGTTCGAATGTGTTCATCCCAGGATAACGTAATGATACTATCGTCTTTATAATCTGCCATTCTCTATATGTGTTGTAGCTTTTCGGCCGCAAAGATACAAGAAAAAAAATTAAAAAAATTATGAATTAAGGATCTAAAATTAAATTTGAAAAATTAAATTAATATATTTGTCCGCCTTTATATTTTTAATAATATGATTTTAATTGAACACTTGACAAAGGATTATGGAAATTCGAAAGGAGTCTTTGATCTATCGTTTTCTATTAGGCAAGGAGAGGTTTTCGGTTATTTGGGACCCAATGGGGCCGGAAAAACCACAACTATCCGTCATTTGTTGGGATTTCTGAATGCTGATAAAGGAAACTGTAGTATTAACGGTCTCAATTGTCGTACGCAAAGTTCTCTGATAATGAAAAACTTGGGTTATCTTCCAGGGGAAATGGCTTTTTTCGACGGAATGACGGGAATTCGTTTTTTAAAATTTATGGCTGATCTTCATCGACTGAAAGAAATTACCTATTGCCATCAATTGATTGATATGTTTGAACTCGATGTTAATGTGAAAATTAAAAAAATGTCGAAAGGAATGAAACAGAAATTGGGTATTGTTTCTGGCTTTATGCACAACCCTTATGTTCTGGTGCTTGATGAGCCCACTGCGGGTTTGGATCCGCTCATGCAGCGCGTGTTTTTGGATTTGATACATACCGAAAAAATGAAAGGAAAAACCATCCTGATGTCAAGCCATAATTTTGATGAGGTGGAAAAAGCCTGCAACCGAATCGGCATCATCAAACAAGGCCGGTTGGTGGCAATAGAGGATGTTGATGTTTTACGAAACAGTAAAAGGAAAAATTTTGATGTCACTTTCGAAAGCGCCGTACATGCACGAAACTTTGCTGAAAAGATTAAGTGTCAAAATGTCACACTTAAAGATAATGTTGCCATAATAAGCCTTTCGGGAGATATTAATAATTTCATTAAAGAACTTTCTGCATTTCCCATAGTGGATTTAAAATCAGAGAATGGTTCTTTGGAGGATTTATTCATGCATTATTATGGAGGAAAATAATTATGATAAACTGGTCTTTATTTAAAGTCGATATCCGTCAGAATTTTACTATATTTCTGATTATTTTGGGCGTATTAATCATGTATTTATTAGTGATTATCAATATGTATTCACCCACAGACATGCAAGGTTTTGAGCAAATACTGAAAATGAAAATGTCGGCCGACGTGCTAAAAGCATTTGGATTTGTTCTGCCTGAAGAAATGTCTCTTACAAAGTTTATCAGTTCTTATTTTTATGGGTTACTTATTTATATGTTCCCGCTGATTTATACAGTGGTGGTAGCAAATCGTGTTCTTGCCGGACTTGTAGGAGACGGATCAATGGCTTTTCTTCTTACTTCTCCAAGCAAGCGTACCACTATTGCTTTTACACAAGGTTTATTTTTATTAACAAGCACTTGGCTTTTGATTATTATTCTGATGTTTTCAGGAATGGCTTTTTGTTCCGCAGCCTTTCCGGATATGCTTGACATAAATGCCTTTCTCCGTCTTAATATCGGAGCATGTTTGTTATTTACCATTATAACGGGAATAGGATTTTTGGCTTCGGCAATATTCAACGAAACCAAACATTCTTTAATGGTTGGGATCGGACTGCCCGTCCTTTTCTTACTGCTCAATATGTTGGTGAATGTCAGTGACAAATTGAATGTTCTCCGCTACTTTACTATCCTGACATTGTATGATGCCGAAGCTATTGTGAAAGGGATTGGATATGGAACAGATTTTATTATCATGGGTATTGGCGGAATTATACTTTATGCCATTGCCATTATTGCTTTTAACAAGCGGGATTTACCTGTATAAAAAGTATTAAGGCAGAATTCCGAATTTATAAAGGGCATTCATAATTCCGTCTTTTTCTACAGGATCTGTTATATAATCAGACACTGCCTTTACGCATTCGTCCGCATCACCCATTGCAACCCCAATTCCGGCATATTGTAACATAGAAATATCATTTGCACCATCCCCGAAAGCAATAGTCTCTTCAATTTTAAAACCAAAATGATTGGCAATAATATCAATACCTCTTGCCTTATCAGAACCGGCGGCAATAACATCAGAAAAAAAATCACACCATCTTTGGGTTGTACATCCGGGTAATACTTCCTTTATAATTTTTTTGTCATGTTCCGGACCGAAGAAACAAAGCATCTGTTCTATTCCGCTTCGGGCCATTGCACTCCATTCGTCAAAGGAGCACATTTTGGGTGTTCTGATATCAATATATCGCTGAATGATTTCAACATTTTCATTTATAAAATTGAGATAAACATTATCTTCAGTTTCTAAAATACAGGGAAATTTGTGTGGTCCTTGTTGCCACTCAATTAAACGTTCAATATCCTCCGATGGGATGGTGTTTTTGTAGATAATTTTATCATTCACTACACAGCAAGCACCGTTGATGGAAATATATCCATCAAAAGGGGGAAGATCAAGGTGTTTTATATCTAAAAGATGACGCCCAGAGCAAATGAAAGTTTTGATTCCCTTTTCTTGCAGTTTGTTTATTGCTTGAAAAGTAGAGGCAGGGATTCTCTTAGTTTTGATGCAAGTTAGAGTACCGTCAACATCAAAAAAGGCAGCTTTAATATTTCTCATTTTCTATATTAGTTTTCTGTATATATCATTAAGTACTTTTTCTTCATTTTCCCAAGTATAGTTTTTAGCTGCAATCTTTGTATTAGATTTAAATTTCATAAGAAGCATTTCATCGCGAAGCAACATATTAATGTTATCAGCAATGGTTTTGGGTCGGTGATCAGCAATAATAAGTCCAATTTCAGTTTCTTTCACTACTTTGGCTATTTCCGGAAGATTAGAAACAATGACCGGCGTTTCTGCTTTCATATAATCGAAAATCTTGTTGGGCAAGCTAAAACGATAGTTAATATTGGTGTCTTTGTCAAGAGAAAAGCCTATATCTGCATGATAAGTGTAATTAAAGAGTTTGTCAGGGGAAACTCTGTCAATAAAAAGTACTTTTTGAGAAAGATTTTTTTCATTTACTTGTCGTTTTAAAGCGGGAACAGCATCCCCTTTCCCAATAATAAGCAATAGGGCATTGTCATCCACCATTTCCATGGCAGCAACAAGTTCTTCGGAGCCACGATCTACATTAATTCCGGAACCTTGAAGAATAAGCAGTTTTTTCTCTTCCGATAAACCCAAAGAATGACGGGTTTCGGTAATAAGAGGTTTTTCAGAAGTGGGAATATTTCTTACAACTCGGACCTTGTTTTTTCTTTGGGGATACTCTTTATCATACAAATCGGCAATGGATTGGTTAACCGTAATCATATCCGACAAATGGGGAACACATAATTTTTCAATTCTCCTCCAGCAATTTTGCACAAATGGGCGATGAATAAGTTCCGGAACTCCACAGAAATATTCATGACTATCATATACCAATTTCTTTCTTCTGATTTTGCTAATCAGATAATTAGGCAATAAAGTATCTAGATCATTGGAAACAAGTATGTCACATTTGATAAACAGCAAAAGAAAAAATAATCGGATATTAAACTCAGCATAAAAGGCTGCTCCTTTTCTGAACAAGAGGCGAACTCTTTTAGTTTTGTATTTTCTTTGAGATAGAAGTGGTGAATCTTTATATTGTCTCCCCACCAATAAGACCTCAAACCCCATATTGGTCAATGAATTACATACTTTATCAACGCGTTGGTCTGAAAAGAGGTCGTTGGAAACAGAGACAAGGGCTCGTTTATGCACTTTCGAGTCCATGACAATTTTTGTATTTTTTTCCGCTTCCGCAGGGGCAGGGGTCATTACGTCCCACTTTTTTTTCAACGCGGACAGGACTATTCGGAGCCGTCTGACCGCCGACACGTCTATTACTACCCACTTCTTCTCTGCCTGCACTCAACTTTTTTGCATCGGACTCAGGCAATTTGGCCTCTTTTACTTGTGTACTTTCTGCAATTGGCAAAGAACCCTTATTAAGAAATGAAATAATTTCCCGATTGACTTTTTCAACTAATTTATCAAACATCTCAAAAGACTCAAGCTTGTATATCAACAAGGGGTCTTTTTGTTCATAGGAGGCGTTTTGTACAGACTGTTTAAGATCATCCATCTCTCTAAGATGTTCTTTCCAGGCATTGTCAATAACAGCAAGGGTAATTCCTTTTTCAATGGAAAGCCCTATTTCGCGTCCTTTAGTTTCAAAACATTTTTTGAGTGGTGCTACTACATTTAGGGTTTTTATACCATCAGTAATGGGTAAAGCAATATTTTGATAACGATGTCCCTCATCGAGATAAACTCGTTCAACAACAGGATAGGCACGTTCCGTCAGTTTTTGCAGTTTTAATTTGTAATTTTCATATACTAACGGGTAAAGCCTGTCAGTCAATTTAGCAGGATTTTCCTGTAAAAATTCATTTTCATCAAAAGGAGATTCACAACCCAGGTCAGTTATGGCATCAAGACAGAATCCTTCGTAATCCTTAGCATGCCAGTTTTCTTCCACAACGGTTGCACAAACATCATAGAACATTTCAGACAAATCTATTGCCAGTTTATCTCCGAATAAAGCATTGTGACGTTTACGATAGATGGTCTCACGTTGTTTATTCATAACATCATCATACTCAAGCAAACGTTTACGAATACCGAAATTATTCTCTTCTACCTTTTTTTGTGCACGTTCTATGGACTTGGAAATCATTTTATGTTGAATAACTTCGCCTTCTTTGATCCCAATGCTGTCCATAATTCGGGCAATACGATCGGACCCGAAAAGACGCATTAAGTCATCTTCAAGTGAAACAAAGAATTGAGAACTTCCGGGGTCTCCCTGACGTCCGGCACGACCACGGAGCTGTCTGTCAACACGACGTGAATCATGACGTTCAGTACCGACAATAGCAAGCCCGCCTTTTTCTTTGACTCCGGGGCCAAGCTTGATATCAGTACCACGACCGGCCATATTGGTAGAAATAGTAACGGTTCCAGACTGCCCTGCTTCGGCAACAATATCGGCTTCTTTTTTGTGTAGTTTTGCGTTCAGTACATTGTGTTTAATCTTTCGGGCTGTAAGAATTTTAGAAATAAGCTCTGAAGTTTCTACAGAAGTTGTACCTACCAACACCGGTCTTCCTTCTTCATTCAATTTGATAATTTCGTTGACTACTGCAGCATATTTTTCACGTTTGGTTTTATACACCAAATCTTCCTGATCGGATCGGTCAATTGGGCGATTGGTAGGGATAACCACTACATCCAATTTATATATATTCCAAAATTCCCCTGCCTCCGTTTCGGCAGTACCGGTCATACCGGCAAGTTTATTATACATTCTGAAATAATTCTGAAGAGTAATGGTAGCATAGGTCTGTGTTGCGGCTTCTACTTTTACATTTTCTTTTGCCTCAATGGCCTGATGTAAGCCATCAGAATAACGGCGACCTTCCATGATACGTCCGGTTTGCTCGTCAACAATCTTTACTTTGTTTTCAATAATAACATACTCAACATCTTTTTCGAACATTGTGTATGCTTTTAATAGTTGATGAACTGTATGAATTCGTTCCGAAGCAATGGAAAAATCTCGATATATCTCATTTTTTCTTTCCATTTTTTCTTTATGATCGAGATTTTCTTTTTCCAGTTCAGCAATTTGAGAACCTACATCCGGCATGATAAAAAGCTTGGCTTCTTCTGCATTTTTCGACACCAAATCAATCCCCTTATCCATAATGTCAACGGTATTTTGTTTTTCTTCGATTACAAAATATAGCTGATCATCAATAATATGCATATTCCTATTCTGGTCCTGCATATAAAAACCTTCAGTTTTTAGCAGGATCTGTTTCATCCCCGGTTCACTTAGATATTTGATAAGTGATTTATTCTTGGGAAGTCCACGGTGAGCACGAAGCAATAATTGAGCAGCTTCATCTTGCGGCTTTGGATCCGGATTTTCTGCTAATAATTTCTTTGCTTTTGCAAGGATTTCTGTTACATATAATTTCTGAGCATTGTAAAGTTTTTCAACAATCGGCTTATAAAGTTCAAATTCTTGCTGGTCTCCACGTGGAGTAGGTCCTGAAATAATCAAAGGGGTACGGGCATCATCAATTAAAACAGAGTCAACCTCGTCAACAATGGCGTAATTGTGAGGACGTTGTACCAACTCAAAAATATTGCGAGCCATGTTGTCACGCAAATAGTCAAATCCAAACTCGTTATTGGTTCCGTAAGTAATGTCAGCAAGATAAGCTTTCCGACGTTCATCGGAATTAGGTTCGTGTTTATCGATACAATCTACCGTAAGTCCAAGAAATTCATACAGCAACCCCATCCACTCAGAGTCTCGTTTTGCCAAATAGTCATTTACAGTCACGATGTGAACCCCCTTGCCGGGCAGAGCATTGAGATAAACAGGGAGCGTAGCGACTAATGTTTTTCCCTCACCTGTTGCCATTTCAGAAATTTTACCTTGATGAAGAACAATTCCCCCAATCAACTGAACATCATAATGACACATATCCCACTTGATGAGATTTCCACCGGCAGTCCATTTATTGTGATATATTGCTCTATCTCCTTTAATTTCTACACAGTCCCGATAGGCCGCAATATTGCGATCCAATTCGGAAGCAGTAACTTCTATGGTCTCATGTTCCTTAAACCTGCGAGCAGTCTCTTTCATAACTGAAAAAGCCTCCGGTAATATTTCATTTAATACTTCCTGTGTTTTGTTGTAAGCTTTCTTTTCTAAAGTATCTATCTCTTTGTAAAAAGCTTGTTTTTCCTGAACATCCATATCATAATTGGCATCAATATATGCCTGAATTTCAGCAATACGTGCTTCTTCTTCTTTAATATTTTCGGAAATTATTTCTTTAAACTCAATGGTTTTGTGCCGTAATTCATCGTTTGTGAGTTCCTTGATTGGTTCGTAGGCATGTATTACATTTTGAAGTATTGGCCTCAGTTCTTTCATATCCCTGTCGGCTTTAGTCCCAAATAGTTGCCCTAAAAAATTTGCCATATTATCTGTAATTTAATTGCTTGCAAAAATACAAAAAAAGTATTGTGTGAAAATAGATTTTGAGCGGGTTGGTTTTTGATAATCAGGAATCTATTTTTAATCGAATATTGCTTTTTTCCATCTCTTTTAACATTAATTATGCAAAATTGTTTTATCAGCATTTGATATCCTACTTGTTTTTCTCATATTATTTCGTAAAGATCTATTTAAAAAGTACTTATAATTTGAATTAAGAGATTATGGTGATTTTTTTTATAAAATCATACGTCAGTTATGAGATAAATGTATTTTTGCATTTTAGATAATAAAAGGTCATTGATGAAACGTATTTTTTTTATTTTTTTATTAGTTCATTTTTCATTTTCTGCATATTCTCAGATAAATACAATTGATTTAAAAGCTGTTTTCAAAGGCAAATACAGACTTGAAACTTACAATTATACAAACTGGAAACCCAGTTCGGATCAGTTTGCCTATGTTGACTCTAAAAATAACTCTGAAATTATTTTATTTGATGCCAAAACTGGAAAAAAGACCGTTCTTGTTACTATTAAAGATTTAGGATTACTATTTCCCCAAAAACATATTACCGAAATTCCCTCTTTTAAATGGATAGATGAAAAAACTCTCTATTTTCCGAGAATACAAGCTCTTCTTCATCTTACTGAAGGCGGATTTACAGGAGATACAATCCCATTATTTGATGGAGAAATTATTAGCTCTGATATATCGGCTCGTCTTTTTGTAATTAAAGAAAATGATGGTCGCGTTTTTATTTTGAGTGGAAAAAATAATTTTGAAAAGATACTACTCTGTCCTGATACCGGAAATAATATTGTTTTTGGGGAATCTGTTCATCGTAGTGAATGGGGTATTGAAGAGGGACAATATATTTCTCCCGGGGCTAATTATATAGCCTTTTACAGAATGGACGAAAGCATGGTTGAGGATTATCCTTTGGTTAATACTTCTACGCCAATTGCAACATTAAATCGAATGAAATATCCGATGGCCGGCAAAAATAGTCACATTGTTACTCTTGGGGTTTTTGATGTCAACCAATCTGTTTTACAGAAGAAATCTGTTTTTCACTATCTTCATACTGAAAAAGAAGACGGAGAATTTCTTACCAATGTAACCTTTTCTCCTGATGAAAAATTTATCTATATTTCTCATCTTAACCGCGAACAAAATCATCTTAAATTAGTAGAATATTCGGTAGTTTCTGGAGAAAAAACTAGAGTTATACTTGAAGAATCCGATGCCCGGTATGTTGAACCTGATACCCGAATGATTTTTTTAAAAAACAACCGATTTATTTGGCAAAGCGACCGTGATGGCTGGAATCACTGTTATCTCTACGATTTTTCCGGAAAATTGCTCAAGCAGATAACAAAAGGAGCATGGGAGGTTCTTGAAGTTGCCGGATTAGACAAAAACGAACAATTCCTTTATTTCATAACCAACAAAGACAATCCTACTGACAGATATGTATATTGTGTCAATTTAAAAACCGGCGCTTTGCTTAATTTAACTCCGGAACAGGGAACACATAAACCATTATTTTCTTCAGATTTTAAATACTTTATTGATTTTTTTGAAAATCTTACAACACCACAAAATATATATTTCTGTTCTTCTGACGGGAAAAAAAGAGAGCTTCTTTTGACTTCTAAAAATCCTTATGGAGAAAACTCTCTCGGAACTACTTCAATTTTCTCTATAAAAAATCATAATGGGGATAACTTGTACTGTCGTTTAATTTTTCCACCTGACTTTGATAAAAGTAAGAAATATCCTTGCTTGGTTTATGTTTATGGTGGACCTCATTCCCAAATGGTTACAAATACCTTTATGTCCGGAGGCGTATTTTTAAATTATTTAGCCCAAAAAGGATTTGTCGTTTTTTGCATGGACAATCGAGGCACGGCGAATCGGGGTGCAGATTTTGAAAAAGCTATTCACAGACAATTGGGGGTATTGGAAATGGAAGATCAATTATGCGGGATCCAGCATCTTAAATCGCTACCTTATATTGACACAACTAATATTGGTATTGATGGCTGGAGTTATGGGGGGTTTATGGTTTTATCATTAATAACTCATTATCCAGAAATTTTTAAAGCTGCAAGTTGCGGGGGCCCTGTTGTTGATTGGCGCTGGTATGAAGTGATGTATGGAGAACGATATATGGACACACCGCTTGAAAACCCTGAAGGATATAGCAAAAGTTCTATTTTGCCTACAATTAAAAATTTACAATGTCCTCTTCTCGTTATGCACGGTGCTCAAGACCATTCGGTAGTGTGGCAGAATAGTTTGGAATTGATTGATCAGGCAGTAAAAGACGGTGTTCAGATTGATTATTTTGTCTATCCATCACACGATCACAATGTTAGAGGAATTGATCGCGTTTATCTTTGGAAAAAATTAGAATTGTTTTATATGTTACATCTAAAAAATAATTTGTTAAAATAGTTTTTTACCTTATTTTAAAAACCTAAAACAAAATATATTATGAATAAAAAAATTCTTATTGTTGACAAAGTTCACAAAGACCTTGTGGCTAAGATCGCCAAAAGAGGGCTCTCATGTGAAGTAAATCCAACTATTGACTATCAGACTTTCATGGAGATGAAAGATGATGTATTCGGCTTGTTTATCAGAAATCGTTTTAAGATAGATAAAGCTCTTCTTGATGCTAAAAAAAATCTTAGATTTATTGTCAGAATTGGCTCCGGATTGGAAAACATTGATGTTGCTTATGCCGAAAAACTAGGGGTTAGATGTATTAGCACGCCCGAAGGAAATTCACAGTCTGTGGCCGAACATTGTTTAGGTTTTCTTATTTGTGCTTTAAAACATTTCCCTATTGCCCATGATGATGTACTGCGTGGGGAATGGTTGAGAGAAAAAAACAAAGGGTTGGAAATCGGCTCCCGTACAATTGGAATTATAGGCTATGGAAATACCGGCAGTGCTTTTGCCAAATTGTTGCAGCCTTTTGGATGCAAAATTTATGTCTATGATAAGTTCAATTTTGGATTTGAAGAAGATTATGTTGAGGAAGTTCCCCTCCATACTTTGTTGGAAAAATGTGATGTTCTTTCTGTTCATATAAATTATTTGCCCGAGAATTTCCATTTTATCAATAATGAATTGCTTAAGGTTGTTAAAAAGCCCTTTATTTTTCTGAATACTTCCCGTGGAGGAGTTGTGGACACTACCGATCTTCTCAAATATATTAAAAATGGAAAAATTCAATTTGCATGCCTCGACGTTCTTGAATATGAAGATGCCCATTTACAACTACTTCCTAAAAATTATTGGCCCCCCGTATTGGAAGAATTGGTTCATATGGAAAATGTTTTGGTAACACCCCATATTGCCGGACAAACTTTTGAAGCTGAAAAAAGACACGTTGAGGTTGCGGTCGATAAACTATGTAAAATTTTTGGTTTTTAATCTTTGTTTTTGAGACCTTCCTTTGTTTTTCCACTGCTCATAAATTGTCATTTGCCATTTCTTTTGTATTTTTGCCGCCAAATTAACAATATATTATGGCTATTGAATTGAGCGAACAAGAAATAATCAGAAGAAAAAAATTAGAAGATTTTATTCAACTCGGAATAAATCCATACCCTGCTGAGCTTTTTGAAGTAAATGTTACCAGTAAGGAAATTTTGGAAAAATTTCCGACTGACAACACTTTATTCCAGGAGGTTAGTTTTGCCGGTAGAATAATGAGCCAACGTATTATGGGAGCTGTCTCATTTTTTGAACTTCAGGATGCTCACGGCAAAATACAAATCTATGCTAAACGTGACGAACTTTGCCCGGGTGATGACAAATCTCTTTATAATTTTGTATTTAAAAAATTGGATATCGGAGATATTATCGGTGTTAAAGGTTTTGTTTTTACTACCCAAATGGGGGAAATTAGTATTCATATCAAAAGCTTTGTCCTACTAAGCAAGTCTTTACGTCCCTTGCCGATTGTCAAGGAAAAAGACAATGTGCTTTATGATGCTTTTCAAGATCCTGAACAAAGATACCGCCAGCGTTATGTTGACCTGATCGTCAATCCTCAAATTAAAGAGACTTTTATCAAGCGGACAAAATTGGTAAATACTATGAGGAATTTTTTGAATGACAAGGGTTATTTGGAAGTTGAAACCCCTATTCTACAACCACTTTATGGCGGTGCAGCCGCCCGCCCATTTAAGACTTTTCATAATAAGCTGGATATGACCCTCTACCTTCGTATCGCTAATGAACTCTATTTGAAAAAATTAATTGTTGGGGGCTTTGATGGTGTGTATGAGTTTTCAAAAGATTTCCGTAACGAGGGGATGGATCGCTTTCACAATCCTGAATTTACTCAAATGGAACTGTATGTTCCCTACAAAGATTACGAATGGATGATGAATCTGGTGGAAGAAATGGTTGAAACGGTTGCTCTTGCTCTTCATGGAACTACAAAAGTTCCTGTCGGAGACAATATCATTGATTTTAAAAGACCCTGGAAACGCTTTACCATGTATGAGGCTATAAAAAACTTCACCGGAATTGACATTGCTGAGATGGATGAATCACAATTGGTTGAAGTGGCAAAAAAGGTTGGGGTAGAAGTGGATGCCTCTATGGGAAAAGGGAAGTTAATAGACGAAATTTTTGGTGAAACCTGCGAAAAACACCTTATACAACCTACTTTTATTTATGATTATCCTCTTGAAACATCCCCGTTGACAAAAAAACATCGTGCTAAACCAGGCCTGACAGAGCGCTTTGAGGCTGTCTGCAATGGAAAGGAAATCTGTAATGCCTATTCCGAGCTGAATGACCCTCTTGATCAAAGGAGACGTTTTGAAGAACAACTTGAACTTGGCAAACGTGGAGATGCCGAATCTATGGTGCTGGATGAAGATTTTCTGCGTGCTCTCGAAATAGGAATGCCTCCTACGGCAGGACTCGGTATCGGCATCGACAGACTTTCGATGATTATGACCAATTCAGCCTCTATTCAGGATGTGCTCTTTTTCCCGCAAATGCGCCCCGAAAAAAAACAAGATACTACCAATGATTCTGATTTTATTGAATTGGGTGTGCCTGAATGTTGGATTCCGGTTCTTAAAAAACTGAATATTCTGACTGTTGATAATCTTAAAACAGCGAACCCTAATAAATTACTGAACGACTTGGGCGGAATGCGAAAGAAACTAAAAATGGATGTTCCGGCAGTTCAATTGACAGAAATTAATGGGTGGATAGAAAAAATAGTGTAAAATAATAACAGACGTTAAAATTTTTTGTATTTTTGCCGCTCTAATGCCCAGATGGCGGAATTGGTAGACGCGCCGGTCTCAAAAACCGGTGAGGTAACACTCGTGCCGGTTCGACCCCGGCTCCGGGTACGGAAGAGAGGAAATGAAAGTTCCCTCTCTTTTTTGTTTTATATGTAATGTTTTTTGCAAAAAAATTTTTTTTATAAACAAGGGAAAGAATAATTTAGAATAACAATACTAAAGAGATGGTTTTTGAGTTTAACTAAATGTTTTACCCTTTTTTTAATACTATATTTATATAAATCATGAAAAAAAAGATTGCTTTTTTATTGTTAGTAACAATACTAATCACTAGCACCTCTTCTATATTTGCTCAAGACACTCCTCCTAAAAGCAAGTTCTCTATTACTGCTTATGCCGGAGGTGGAGTTAGAATCGCTCTTTCTGATAATCTATTTGGGGCAGTGGGAGGTGGAATTGGAGCTAAATATCATTTTTGCGACCATTGGTCATTAAATTTCGGTTTGGATTATATCTATTTTGATAATGGTTCGAAGCGCGGACACAATATTCTTCAAATGCCCATACAAATGGAATACCAATTGAAATATTTTTATGTTAATGGGGGTTTGTATCTGCTCCCCGGTGTTAAAATCGGAAGCCATACAGATGTAACTTGTTTACTTCGTGCAGGGCTCGGAGTAGGGGGTAGAATCCCTATTAACTTAAAAGATTGTCTTATTATCGGTGCTCAATTTTTTCAAAATATTGATTTTGATTTCTCAAATTCCAAGAATTTAAATGATGTATCCGAAACTCTACTGTTGAAAATCGGATACGAACATCGCTTTTAGGGCTTTGTGCCTCTGTGTCCCGAAGCCCCTGCCTTTGCGGTGTTTACGCTGCAATCGCTAACGCTTTTTAGGGCTTATTCAGATTTCCGATTCACCATATTTTTATTATTTTTGTCTGTCACAAATTACCTGTAATACCATTTTAAGGAATATTTTAAACTACCGACTGATGGAAAAAATCATTGAAAAAATCCGCCAAGAGCTGAAAGAAAATTTTGACCAAAAAACAAAAGATAGTCAACGGCATTACTTTAAGGAAGAAATAAAATCAATTGGAGTAAAAACTATAGTTGTCGAAAGAATTGAAAAGGAGAATTTTGCTGCTGTTAAAAATCTACCCAAAATTGAGATTTTTAAATTATGCGAACTTTTCTGGCAGTCGGGCTATATTGAAGAGTCCTTTATTGCTTGTAACTGGGCATACAGGATGCATGAGCAATTTACTCCCGATGATTTTAAAATCTTTGAAAATTGGATTAACCGTTATGTTAGCAATTGGGCTTCTTGCGACACTCTTTGCAATCATACTGTCGGCGAATTTCTTATGAGATATCCTGATTATATCTCTAAACTTAAAAAAATGGCTCATTCGGATAACAGGTGGATACGTCGTGCCTCTGCCGTGTCACTTATTATCCCTGCAAGGAAAGGAATGTTTTTGAAAGATATTTTGGAAATTGCCGATATTCTGCTAATGGATAAGGATGACCTTGTTCAAAAAGGATATGGTTGGATGCTAAAAGCAACCAGTCAGGCTCATCAAGAGGAAGTTTTCAATTATGTTATGTCAAAGAAAGCTGTCATGCCGAGAACCGCCCTTCGGTATGCCATCGAAAAGATGCCTGAAGAACTGAGAAAAGAAGCAATGAAAAAATGAAAATTATAAAAGCGGCAAAAATTGCCGGATTGTTTCTGATAGGCTTAGTCTGCCTGATAGGAATCTATTTTTTGTCAGTCCTGATTTTATCTAGAATAACGGTCCCTGCCGAGAAAGAAAAAGGAAGTGACATTACGGTTTATGTTCTGAGCAACGGAATCCATTCGGATATCGTATTGCCCCTGAAATCATCCCTGAAAGACTGGAGCAAAGAAATTAAACTAAAAGATACTGCGTTGAATGATACTGCAATGGTCTATTTGGCAGTCGGTTGGGGAAACAAGGAGTTTTATCTGAATACACCGACTTGGGGGGACTTGAAATTTACAACCGCTTTTAAAGCCGCCTTCGGAATCGGAAGCGCAGCCATTCATACTGCCATTTATCAATATATGACGGAATCTGAAAATTGTATTAAAATTGAACTTACAACTGAGCAATACAGAAGACTGGTGAGATATGTAGATGCCGGTTTTAAAAAGAATGCAAACGGACATTACAGGCAAATATATTCCCATGCAAAATATGACAAAGGTGAGAGTTTCTATGAAGCTGAAAATAAATACTCTATTTTTTTCACTTCCAACACTTGGACGAACAATGCATTGAAAGCTTGCGGGCAAAAAGCCTGTCTCTGGACTCCTTTTGATAAGGGAATATTTTATCAATATAAATAATAATAAACCATAAATTTATACCCTCTAATATTAATTATAACAAATGAATATGGTAAAATTAACTGACGGAAATATTACGTTACGAGAATTTTCTCAAAAGGACAAGTACAGATTGGTGGAACTTGCTAATAATCGTGAGATTTTTAATAATTTACGGGATGCTTTTCCTCACCCCTATACTTTACAAAATGCCGAAAATTTTATTGACATGTGCCAAAAGACAAAACCGCCACAACTGTTCGCAATTGAATATGATGGATTATATGTGGGGAATATCGGACTGCATAAAGAAACAGATGTTTACAGAAAATCAGCAGAAATAGGATACTTTTTAGGAGAGTCCTATTGGAACAAAGGCATTATGACAAAAGCCGTTAACCTGATTTGTGAATATGGATTCAGCAAACTGGATATAGTGAGAATTCATACCGGAGTGTTTGATTATAATATTCCCTCCCAAAAGGTACTGGAAAAATGTGGTTTTTGTAAAGAGGCAGTTTTCAAAAATGCCATATATAAAAATGATACATTATGTGATGAGGTTAGATATTCGAAATTAAAGAGTATTTAAGGCTTTTTTTATTGGAACATGTGATGATGAGCGGAAATGACTATTTTTGTATCTCACAAAAATAAATATAGCCATGAATAATTTCAAATTTGCAAATCCGGTCAAAATAATCTTCGGAAAAAATACCATTCAGGAACTATCAAAAGAAATTCCCACTGAGAGTAAGGTAATGCTAATTTATGGCGGTGGGAGCATCCTGAAAAATGGCGTCTATGACCAAGTAGCAGCTGCATTGAAAAACTTCCGATGGATTGAATTTGCGGGCATTGAGGCAAATCCACATTATGAAACCTGTGTTAAAGCTATTGAGAAAATAAGGGAAAACAAGGTCGATTTTCTCTTGGCTGCTGGAGGTGGTTCTGTGGTTGATGCAGTTAAGTTTATTGCGGCAGGAGCTGCTATTCATCAGGACCCATGGGATATTATGACCGGAAAAGCTGCTATTTCCAAAGCTCTTCCTTTTGGAACGGTTATTACATTACCTGCTACCGGCTCAGAGATGAATAGCAATTTTGTTATTACAAAAAATGAAACTAAAGAAAAACTAGCCGCCGGATCATTTCACATCTTTCCCAAATTTTCGATTTTAGATCCCGAAACAACCTATTCGTTGTCTCCGATTCAAACTGCAAATGGGATTGTGGATGCTTTTGTGCATGTTATTGAACAGTATCTTACCTGTATCAACAATGCACCCCTTCAGGATTATTTTGCTGAAAGTATTATGAAAGTATTGATTGAAGAAAGTAAAAAAGTGTTTGAACATCCTACTGATTATGAAGTTCGTGCAAATCTGATGTGGGCCTCTTCGTGGGCGCTGAATGGTTGGATTGCACAAGGTGTTTTGGAAGATTGGTCAACTCACATGATAGGCCATGAACTGACAGCCTTTTTTGGGATTGCCCATGCACAAACGCTTGCTATTGTCCTCCCAGGTGTGATGGAGGTGATGAAGGATAATAAAAAAGATAAAATTTTACAATTGGGGAATCGGGTATTCGGCATTTGTGAAGGTAATCAAGAAGTTAGAGGTCACAATACAATTCTTGCGGTTGAAAATTTATTTAATGGTATTGGCATTAAAACGCATCTTTCTGACTATGGAGTTGACGAAAAAGGTATTTCTCTTATTGTTAATCGTATGAAAGAAAGAAACTGGAATCTTGGAGAAATGGAGAATATTAATTATAAGATAATTGAAAAAATATTAAAACTAAGATTATAATTATTTTTGTTTACTTACTATTCAATTCTTTAACGATTATTATTAAACAAAAAGACAAAAAAGTCATTTTTACCAGATAATTTAAATTTTATAGTATTGGTATTTTAAAAATTACTATACTTGCAAGTTGAAAATTAATAGTGCTAATTTATTTTAAGTAGTTATTAATCAGAATGGTATTTAATTTTTTTGGAAGAATGTTAAAAAAATTTTATTCAAAATCAAAATGTCATATCAAAATTTGAAATTATGAAAAAAACAACCCCTCTTGCAGTTTATCTATTACTTCTGGTAGGCACATTCCTTTTTTCAGCCTGCCAACAGGATGATTTAATTACCAGATCATTTTCTACCGATCCCTTTGTTTCTATTACTAATAATATTTCTGCAGATATTCATATTACACATGATTCTACTCAATCTATTGAAATTAAAGCTCAGGAAAGAATTATGAACTATATTAAACTTGATGTTGACAACGGAATGCTTACTATAGGAATGAAGAATAATCCACCATTTAATACTAAACCGATTGATATTTATATTTCTATTCCTGAAATTAGTAGCTATATCTTAAACGGTTCGGGCGATATGGATATGGTTAACTCTTTTGATAACTGCGGGGATGTTTCTCTCCAAGTTAATGGTTCAGGAAATATTGATGCCAAATTCAATTCTAACTCAATCACAAGTACCGTTATCAATGGTTCGGGAGATATAGATCTTAGCGGATTCTCTCCAAATCACTCAATATTAATTGATGGTTCCGGGAATGTGAATGCGTTCCCCTTTCATACCTACAACACTTCTGTTAATATAATTGGAAGTGGCAATTGTGAAGTGACTGCCGATAGTACTCTGAATGTTTCTATTAGCGGTAGCGGAAATATTTATTATAAAGGTAATCCTATTATTAACACCAATATTTCCGGTAGCGGAAATATTATTAATTCAAATAAATAAAATGGAAAAATTTAAAAATGAATGCAAAAATGCTTCAACTTGTGGCCCTGTTTATTTTCTAGGACTAATCGGAGCTGCTATATTTTTTATCTCACAGGCAACAACTTTTTGGCTTGGCGTTCTTGGTTTTCTTAAAGCTATTGTTTGGCCGGTGTTTCTGGTTCTTGATGCCTTTAAATTTATGAGTTGTTGCTAAATTTTTGATTCAATAAATTTTATTATTAGCGAACTTTCTCGTGAAGATGATCATTTGATTTTTCAAAATGATTAGTTTATTATTATATTATATTTTTTATGAAAACAAAAACTACAGTTCTTTTTATTTTTCTGACTTTTACTATCCTTTTTTCAGTAAATGCCACCTCCATATTGCCTTCAACAGCGGAAGAAATCGCCCGAAAACATCTTCAGATTTATCATAAAGCAGATAATTATTCCGTTCGAGAACTGCAAACATTCGGAAGCGGAGATACTATTGATTTCTATGTCGCACACCTCTCTCCGGTTGGCTTTATTATGGTAACCGGAGACGAGAGAATCCACCCGGTTATCGGTTATTCTTTTACAAACAACTTCGGAGAGTCAGAAATGATTGCTCGTTTTTTTAAGGAAACCATCCGATTCATGGTGAATAATGCTTCTCTTCTATCATCCAAATATTTGTATGATGTTGAACAAAGTCGCAAACTTTATCTGAATGACAAAAGTCTTGAAACTCGGCATTTTCAACAATGGCCCCAGGAAGGAACTACCCTTACCGGAGGACTTCTTTCTACTCAATGGACTCAAACTGCTCCTTTCAATCTTTTGTGTCCTTTAGATAATGGGTCCAGAAGTTATGCAGGCTGTCCCGCTGTGGCTATGGCTCAGATTATGAACTATTACCGGACGACAAATCAAATTGTCTTCGGAGATAGTGATGATTATAATCATAATTATACAAATCAATTTACGATCGATGATGACTATCTGACTTGGGGATTTCCTTCATTTCCGGAGCTTAATACTTATTTAGACACTCTTAATGTGCACTGGCAAAACAATGTCACCCTGACAGATACAGACAAGGCTGCCCTTATTTTTGCTTGCGGAACAGTTTGCAATCAGGTATATAGCAATCAGGGGTCCGGAACTTTTGGAGTTTATCAGGCTATCGCCGGTTACGAAAGATTTGGCTGCGAAAATGCAGAGCTCTATTACAGTACAGATGCTTTACTGCCGGTTATGGTTGCTAATATTCAGAATGCACATCCTGTCCATTATGCAGTGGTTGATATTAATAATACATATGGACATAATGTTGTGGTAGATGGCTACAATACAGATCATTATTTTCATGTCAATTTCGGCTACGGAGGACAATATGACGGGTGGTATCTTTTACCGGAAGAAATGCCGATGGGACTCACTGTTCTTGAAGGAGCTATTTGTAATATTATGACTCCAGGGACTGAGATTCCGGATATAAGCAAACCGGAAAATACTTTGAAAATTTATCCTAATCCGACTTCTGATATCATCACGATTGAGTATGAAAATAAATTAAGTGAGGTTGCATTATTAAAAATTATTGACATTAAAGGAGAAGTGGTCTATCAAACAGAAATCAAGACCCCCTCAATTTCTTTTAATGCTGACACTATTGGTATGCCGGGACTCTATTTTGCATCCTTAAAGTTTAAATCAGGAAAAAACATAGGAGTTAAAAAGTTTATCCTACAATAAAAGCATTTTTATTAATAATTTCATTTCCTAATCCTCAAAAAATAAAAATTTTGTCAATCAGCTTTGAGAAATTTTTAATTTTGCGCTTGAAAAAATGAAGATTATGAATGCAATGTTTTTAGTCATAGCGGCGCTTGTTATTTTTGCGCTTGCGTATCGTTTCTATTTCAGTTTTATCTGTGCAAAAGTGTTGACTTTGAATCCTTCAAAGGTAACACCTGCCTATAGACTGAATGATGGACAGAATTATTATCCTACCAATAAATGGGTTTTGTTCGGACACCATTTTGCAGCCATTGCCGGTGCCGGACCACTTGTTGGACCTGTCTTGGCGGTACAATTCGGATATTTTCCCGGATTTTTGTGGATGTTGATCGGAGCTGTGATGGCAGGTGCTGTTCACGATTTGGTGTTATTAACCGCTTCTATCAGGCACGACGGGAAATCTATTGCTGAAATTGCAAAATGTGAGATCAATAAAATGAGCGGGATAACCACCTCTGTTGCGGTTATCATTATCATAATTGTGGCACTTGCAGGTCTGGGACTTGTTGTGGTAAATTCACTTTCAGGAAGTCCATGGGGTACTTTTACCATTGCAGCCACTATTCCAATAGCATTGATTATGGGTGTTTGGATGGCTAAATTCAGAAAAGGGAAAATGGTAGAAGCTACCATTTTTGGGGTTATTATGCTGGTATTGGCTGTGATTTTTGGAAGGTATATTCCCAATTCTTCTATAGCTTCCTGGTTTACTTATGACCATCATTCATTGACAATATTACTTGCCATCTATGGTTTTTTAGCTTCTGTTCTACCGGTATGGCTCTTGCTTTCGCCGCGCGATTACTTGAGTTCCATTATGAAAATTACCGTTATTGCCATGCTTGCTATCGGCATTATTGTGGTGGCTCCAAATCTGAAAATGCCTGCTTTTACCCCATTTGTGAACGGTGGCGGACCTATTATTCCGGGAACACTTTTTCCCTACCTTTTTATTACTATTGCTTGTGGCGCCATCTCCGGTTTTCACTCTTTAGTAAGTTCAGGAACAACTCCAAAAATGATTATGAGCGAGAAAGATATAAAATTTATTGGCGTTGGCTCGATGCTCATTGAAGGATTAGTAAGCATTTTGGCTCTGGTTGCTGCAGCAAGCCTTTTACCCTACGATTATTTTGCTATTAATGTTTCACCCGAGAAATTTCAAGAGTTACTGCCTCAACTTCAATCAATGGGTTTTACTAAGTCAAATATTACTGAACTTACCAATGAGGTCGGAGAAAATATTGTCGGACGTACCGGTGGTGCCGTTTCATTGGCAGTAGGTATGGCGCAAATTTTTTCTTCTATTCCGGGAATGAAAGAGCTTATGTCTTATTGGTATCACTTTGCCATTATGTTTGAAGCTTTGTTCATCCTCACTACTATTGATGCCGGTACTCGTATTGCCCGTTTTGTCATTCAGGAGGCTTTTGGTAAGATTTATAAACCCTTCGGACGCACAAACTGGTTGCCCGGAAACTTGTTGGCAAGTGGGCTGGTTGTTTTCGCCTGGGCCTATTTCATCTATTCGGGTACTGTAGCCACTATTTGGCCTATGTTCGGGAGCGCCAATCAGTTGTTGGCAACTATTGCCCTTGTTATAGGAACAAGCTATATCATTAATAATGGAAAGAAAAAGTATGCGTGGATCACAATCCTGCCGATGATTTTTGTGGGTGTAACCACCCTGACTGCCGGCTTTCAGAATGTGAAAAATATTTACTTGCCTCAAATTTTAGAATCTTCCACCCGTATTCAGGGAATAATAAACAGTTCCTTGACAGTCGTTATTGTTGCGTGTGTTTTTATTATTCTTTTTAATGCCATTCCTAAATGGGTTCAGGCTTGGCAAGGAAATAGACCGTTGTTGATTGAAAACGAATAACTATACTTCAATTTTTTCCTGAAATCTTCTGCTCACTTTTACAAGGTTAGTTGTAAAGGATATAATGTTTTGGGATTCTTGAATAATAGTAAGATATACCATGCTGACTTTAGTGCTAACACCCTGCTGTTTTAGACGCTTCAACTGTACCCGTTTGATACGGTTTAATTCAATTGTCAATTCATTAGATGATATCAATATATCTCTTAATCTTTGATAATCATTTTCCTGAATCTTTATGTTACACTGGTCAATGAAAGTATTTATTGCAAAAGAAATAGTAGAAATTTCATTTTTTTGTTCATCACTCAAAGGGCTTAAATTATTGTCTATATGATCTTCACAGGGGAGCGAAATACGTTGCAACGAATAAACAACCTCACTAATAAAATCAATGCATTGAAAATAGTATAATCCTTTTTCATTTGCATCATTATCACTAAGTTTTCTAATTCCCATCGCTCCATTTCTTTTTATTTTCTTAACCCTTTCTTTTTCAAAATCAATATCGGTATTCAAAGACCTCAACTTTCTCAGATTTTCACTGCAAAAAGCATCAATGGTTGATAGATATTTTTCTTTAACGAATTCAAGAGTAAGGTTTATATCTTCGCGTGTATTTGATTGTAATAAAAGAAAGGCTTCCTCGGTGTCAGTTACCGACATAAGTTGATTTATTGTTTCTTTACTCTTTTCTTCATTTTTTGATTTTCTCCTGAATTTTATTTGGCTATGAATCAATGAATATATTACCAAGCCGGTTAATATAATGATGGCAACCATGCGGCCATAATAAATTAATAGAGCCATCACAAAAGCAAGTAAAAATGCAGCGCCGGCAGTAATTATCCATCCCCCAATTACGTTTAAAATCCCGCTGATTCTATAGACAGCGCTGTCCCTACTCCAGGCCCTGTCTGCCAGAGAAGTTCCCATAGCTACAATAAAAGTAACATAAGTTGTTGATAATGGAAGTTTTAAAGAAGTTCCGATGGCGATCAACATACCGGCAACAATAAGATTAACGGAAGCTCTCAGTAGGTCATAATTGGCATTTTCTTCCATTATAATCTCCTTATGATTAAAACGATTATCTATCCATTTCTTCACGGGCTCAGGAGTTATCGTTAAAAAGAAGACAGATAGTTTCCGGGTTCCCCTGACTAAGTTTCTGCCAATACTGGAAGAATTGAAAATTTCTTCTTCTTCATTTTGTCTGGAAAGATTAAGCTCTGTTTTAACCACATGATGTGCTTTTTTGGAAGTAAACAACGTGATAACCATAATAACAGCGGCTATAACCAAAAAGTATACTGGAGTGTTGGAAGGTTCGTTCAGAGAATCCATTTTTAGAGTACTTGCTATATCGCCACCACCATTTGCTTTATAATCCAAATAAGCTTCAAAAGCTGCAATCGGTCTGCCAATAAAATTTACTAAGTCATTGCCCGCAAATGCCAAAGCAAGAGCAAAAGTTCCCAACAAGACTATGATTTTTAGAATATTTACTTTGCATAAATATAATATTTGCATTAGGATTGTAAAGAACGCAAAGCAACCCAATAAAATATAAGAGGTGTTTTGGTGCATTATGGCTTTCAGCTCAGGAGTCATAAAACTGCTGTCTTTCAATCCGTTGATAAGCATAAAATAGACAATCGAGGTAATAGCCAATCCGCCAAAAATGGCAGCAAAGTATTTCATATTCTTTTTATAATTAAAAGTAAAAAGAATACGGGTTATATACTGAATGATATATCCAAAAACAAAGGCTATGGCCACAGAGAGAAAAATTCCCATGATAATGGTAAGGGCCTTTTCCGTATTGATGAGGTTTACAAAGGATAGAGTTCCGGTGGTGTCATTTACAATGAGAAGTATTGCAATGGCAAAGGTGGCTCCAAGAAGTTCGAAAACAAAGGAAACTGTTGTAGATGTAGGCAATCCTAACGTATTAAAAAAATCAATTAAAAATACATCGGTAATCATAGAGGCAACGAAAATACACATGATATCGGCAAAGACAAAATTGGCAGGTTGAAAAACCCCATGCCTTGCTACATCAATCATCCCGTTACTTAGTAAGGCTCCAACCAAAATGCCAAGTCCGGCAATAATTAAAATAATACGCACCGAAGCTGCTCTGCTACCAACTGCAGAGTTGATAAAGTTTACCGCATCGTTGCTAACTCCCACCACTAAGTCAAAAACAGCCAATAACGTTAGAAAAATAATCAATATCAGGTAAAAAGCATCCATAATTCTCGATGTTAATTTAATGTTGCAATAAAATCAAAATCATGTTACAATAATGTTGCGAATATACTATGATTATATTGCAAAACAATTATCGAATAGGATTTTATTATACTATTTTGGCATAACTTTTACAATCACTCCACCACTGTGAGCAGAAAACTCTGGGGCATACATGCACTGAATGGTACTGATTCCATTACTGAAACGACCTGATTGACTTGCAATCAGATTATATTCCAATACATATACTCCCTTTGGCAGATAGTCAAAGAAAAAGTTGGTGGCAGCATCGCCGGTGGATTCGTAATACCAAAGTTTATCTTGATATTTATACTGGGAAAAGACATTGACCGGCTCAAAGGTGCCTGCTCTCATATCTTTAAGATGCACATATTCCATGTCTCGGTCAACCCTGATTTCTACCCTGACGCGTACTTTCTCGCCTACTTTCAACGGATTGGCATCAGTGATGGCGGTGAGTA
>Ga0116170_10000937_pt1 | contig 30344 bp, 29 predicted proteins | sample AD_JPNHW1_MetaG_FD_89797 | JGI IMG/M metagenome (GOLD analysis project Ga0116170, IMG submission 89797) | Active sludge microbial communities of municipal wastewater-treating anaerobic digesters from Japan - AD_JPNHW1_MetaG | ecosystem: Engineered > Bioreactor > Anaerobic > Digestate | place... | reverse complement strand
CCCGCTTCCTTATAAAGAAGGATAGCGATATCAATAAAGTCTCCTCTCCCATAGTGCAGAACCTGGGCAAGACCGACATGGGCTCCTACCAGAGCGTGGTGAATTTCGTGAAATGGGCCCAGGCCACCTACCCGGCCAAGAAGTATATGCTGGTGCTCTGGAACCATGGCGCCGGCTGGATCAAGTCGGTCCGCAGCCTGGACGCGACCAAAGGCATCTCCTACGACGACGAAACCAATAACCACATCACCACCCCCCAGATGGGCCTGATGATGCAGTCTATCGGCAAGATCGCTGTGTACGGTTCGGACGCCTGCCTGATGCAGATGCCCGAAGTGAACTATGAGCTCAAAGACTATGTGGAATACATCGTGGGTTCCGAAGAGACCGAGCCCGGCGACGGCTACACCTACGACCTGCTGCTCGGCCCCCTGGCCAAGAACCCGACCATGAGCGCCCTTGAGCTCGGCAAACTGGCCGTCAACGCCTATGCCGACCATTACGGCACCGAGGATCACACGCAGAGCCTTGTGAGCGGCGCCGCCATGAACGGCTTGGTCGCCCCTGTCAACGCCTTCGTGCAGGCCGCCATGGCCGCCAATGAGAAAGCCCTGATCAAGACCGCCATGTCCGGCACCCAGGCTTATGCCTATCCCGAGAACAAGGACCTGTGGCACTTCCTCAGCCTCTACGCCGCCTCTTCCAAGAGCGCCGGTGTGAAGACCGCCGCGAAGAACCTGCAGAATTACCTGACCGGCAACCTGGTGATGCTCAACCGCACCAACAGCAACTACTCGGACTCGCATGGCCTGGCGATCTATATGCCTAACTATGTTAAATCCTCCTATGCCGCCCTGGCTTGGGCCAAAGCCGCCCAGTGGGACGAGTTCATCGCCTGGTATACCGCGAAATAAGCGGTGAAGTAACCTGAAAGAAGGGCCGGCTTAACAGCCGGCCCTTCTTTTTTTATGGGTTTGGAGCGGGTGCGGGCCCTCAGGCGCCGCGCGGCAAAGAAACCGTAAAAACCATCCCCGGCCGGGCGGGGTTGCGCTGCGCTTTAACGGCGCCGCCATGGGCTTCCATGATCTGCTTTACGATGGCCAGCCCCAGCCCTATGCCGCCCACGTTGCGGGTAAGGTAATCGGCGGCCTGGAAAAAACCGTCGAAGAGCTTAGGCATGGTTTCGTCGTTGACGCCCCGCCCCGTATCGGTGAACCGGAAAACCGCCTTATCCGGCAGGTATGCGGCCTTTACGGCCACGGAGCCTCCCCTGGCATTGAATTTCACCGCGTTGGCCAGCAGCTGTTTGAAGGCGGCGGTGAGCAGGGCCGCATCGGCGGTCACGGGGTAAGGCTCTCCCTCGGTAGAAACAGAGAGGGAGACTCCCATGTCCTGGTACAGGAAAGCGAGGCTCCGCGCGGACTCTTCCAGCAGCGCCAGCAGGTCGGCTGGTTTTTTCTTCAGCTCCGGGCGCTCCTTGAGCAGTTCGCTGAAGAGCAGCAGCTCTTCTATGGCCAGGCGCAGGTTCTTAAGCGCTCCGTCTGCGCGTTGCCAGAGCTCTTCGGCCCTGGTTCCCTTGAGTTCCGGGCCCAGCAGCTCTATGGAAGTCAGCGCTACGGCCAGCGGGGTGCGCAGCTCGTGGTTTATCCGGGCCAGGAAAGCGTCCTTGACGTTTTCCGAATTCTTCAGCTGCGCGTAAGCGGTCTCAAGCTCGGCCTTGAGGGCTTTTTCCCTTTCCAGTTCCGAAAAAAGCCTGGACCTTTCAAAGGTGTTGCGCACTACGCTTTCCAGGTATTCGGGTGAAAAAGGTTTTACTATATACTCCATGGCCCCGCTCTTCAGGCCGCCTATGGCGGTCTCGAGGGTGGGGTCGGCGGTCATTATTATCACCCGGGTGGACGGCGAAAGCGTCCGGATCTCGGAGGCCAGGGCCACGCCGTCGCCCCCGGCGTCTATGTTTATGTCGGTCAGCAGGAGGTCGAACTTCCTGGAGCGGAAAGCCGCGCGCGCGGCCGCGCTGGAACCCGCCCCCTCAACGCTGTCGCAGATGCCGCCCAGGATGCGCAGGCAGAGGTCGAGCATATCCTCGTTGTCGTCTACGACCAGCACGGAAACATCCAGTTTTTTCATAGCCCCCGTTTCCCCGCGCGGGCTTGCGCACGCAGCGCGGTAACTCTGCTGATTATATAAAAATGCGCCCGCTTTTATATCGGCCGGCAGTATTGTATTATTGTCGTATATCCTATGAAGATCCTGCTCATCCAGCCCAACCCCCGCACTTTCTCTTTCCGCCCCGTCTGCGCAAGCCTGCCCCTGGGCCTGCTGTACGTGGCCGCCGCCCTCAGGCAGGCGGGCTGCGGCGAAGTGTCCGTGCTGGACGCCAGGATGCTGCGCCTGAACCATAAAGAGATCTCCGCGCGCATCCGGGACCTGGCCCCCGACCTGGTGGGCCTGACCGGCATGAGCACCGAAGCGGAGTTCATCCATGCCCTGGCGCGCCTGGCCAAAGAAGCCGCGCCCCGGTGCAAGGTCGTGGTAGGCGGCCCTTACGCCACTACAAGCCCCGAGGAGGCGGTGGGGGACCCGAATATAGATTTCGCGGTGCTGGGCGAAGGGGAAGGCACCGCCTGCGAACTGGCCGCCGCCCTGGCCCAAGGCGGCGAGGTTGCCGGCCTGGCCGGCCTGGCGTATAAAAAAGACGGCCGGCCCGCGGTAAATCCCCGGCGGCCCGTCATCGAGGATATCGATTCCCTGCCCATGCCGGCCTGGGACCTGGTGGACGTGGAAAAATATTTCCACCTCTGGGTCCGGCACTCGCAGAACCCTTTCCCTTACTCCGAAAGGATCATGCCTCTGTTCACTTCGCGCGGCTGCCCTTACGGCTGCGTCTACTGCCACAACATCTTCGGAAAAAAGACCAGGCTGCGCAGCGTAGACAGCGTGCTGCGGGAGATAGAGCTGCTGGTGGAGAAATACGGCGTCGGCGAAATAGAGATAACCGACGATATCTTCAATATCGACCTGCCGCGCGCCAAGGCCATCTGCGACGGGATAGTCCGGCGCGGGATAAAAATAAAGATCTCCTTCCCCAACGGGCTGCGCGTAGACCGGATGGACGAGGAACTGGTGCTCAAGCTCAGGGCCGCCGGCACCCACGCGCTGGCCTACGCCATCGAGTCGGGCTCGCCGGCCGTGCAGCGGCGCATCGGCAAGAACCTCGACCTGGAAAAAGCCCGGCAGATCATCAGGTTCACCTACGCGCAGGGGATCATCGTCTGCGGTTTCTTCATGCTGGGCTTCCCGGACGAGACCAAAGAGGAGCTGCTCTCCACGGCGCGCTTCGCCCGGGAAGTGCCCTTCCACCAGGCCAACTTCTTTTTCGTGACGCCCAGGCCCAATACCGCGCTGTATGAAATGGCCCGCAACAAGATCAGCGCACAGAAGGCGGATACCGGGGCGAATTATTTCAATTTCTCGGTGAACCTTTCGGCCGTTTCCGACAGCGACCTGAGGGACATAATGGAAGAGGCCGGGAATAGTTTCTATCACCGCCCGGTGCAGTTCCTGCGGGTGCTCTCTAACGTTCCCAACAAGCTGTACCTGTTTAAGGTGGTAGCGCGGTATTTCTTCCTGCGCGGCTGGGCCTGAAGTTGCGGGCGCGGCCGGCGGGGCGGGTTCGTTCAAAGGGGGAGATATGAAAAAAATAGCCATGTTCATCGCGTTCCAGGGTTTCCGCGACGAGGAATACACGGAGCCGAAAAGGATCCTCGAGGCCGGCGGGCACAAGGTGGTCACGGTTTCCACCGCCAGGGGGCTGGCGCGGGGCAAATTCCGCGCCACGGCTGAAGTGGATAAGACCGTGGACGAGATCGCTCCGGCCGATTACGACGCCCTTACGCTGGTGGGCGGGCCGGGCGCGCTGGAGCACCTGGATAATCCGAAAGTCCACGCCCTTTTTCGCGCCGCGTCCGCGGCCGGCAAACTTATAGGCGCCATCTGCATTTCGCCGGTAGTGCTGGCGCATGCCGGGCTGCTGAAGGGGAAAAGAGCGGCCTGCTGGCCCGACGGCGCGGGCGAAGTGGAAAAAGGCGGCGGCAAATTTACCGGCGCCGACCTGGAAATTGACGGAAAACTTATTACGGCCGACGGCCCGCTGCCGGCGAAAAAATACGGGGCGGCCCTGCTGGAAGCTTTGAAGTAATGGCGTCTTTAGGGAGAATAAAATGAAAAAAACTGCGTTATTAGCGCTGTGTCTCGGTATGGCGGCCGCGGGGCCGGTTCCTGCGGCGGAAAAAGCTCCGGCGGTAAAGGCGGCGGCCCCGGCGGCAAAAGCAGCGGCCCCGGTTCCTGCGGCAGCGGCGGCTCCCGCTCCGGACGCCTGGAAGAATAAAAAATTTACCGCCGAGGAACTTAAAAAGTATAACGGCAAAGACGGCATGCCGGTGTATGTAGCGGTGGACGGGATCGTGTACGACCTGTCAAAATCCAAATACTGGAAATCAGGCAAGCATATGAAAATGCACGACTCCGGTGCGGACCTTAGTTCCGCCCTGCACAACCAGGCTCCGAAGCTGATACATAAAGACGGCAAGATCCTGGAAAAAATGCCGAAAGTGGGCGTGCTGCTCAAAGAGCCCCCGGTAGCGTCCGCCGCCGCGCCGGCCGTAGCCGCCGCTCCCGCCGCGCCCGCAGCGGCTGCGGCTCCCGCTGTCGCTCCCGCTGTCGCTCCCGCTGTCGCTCCCGCTGTCGCTCCCGCTGTTGCTCCCGCTGTCGCTGCCGCTCCCGCGGCGGGCGGGGCGGCGCTGCATAAGATCTCCAAAGAAGAAGTGGGCAAAGAGGTGCGCTGCGCTGTCACCCAGGCGCCTATAAAAATAACGGAGTCCACTCCCGCCGTGGATTATAAAGGCAAGACCTATTACTTTTCCGCCGGGCCGCTGGTGGAAATGTTTACCAAGGCGCCCGAGAAGTACCTGGTTCCGATAAAAGAAAAGACAAAAGGGTGGTTCAAGAAAAAAGCCTGAGCCGCTCCTGTTCGCGGAGGGCCGGTATCGCCCGGTCGGTTTATTCCGGCCGGGCGGTTCGTTCCTCAGCGGCCGGTTCGGCCGGCACAAGGGCCGGCTCCGCGGGGGGCGGAGTTACCGCGTCGGTGCTGGCTGTCACCTCTTCCAGCGATACTTCCAGGTCCTCCTCTTGCGCCTCTTCTGGCAGGTAGCCGGAGGCGCGCATCCGCCTCACTATCTGGCTCTTCCTCCGCTCCATGAAGCGCGTGCCCCTGGTGGGGCTGTAGCGCCGGGGGCTGGGCAGCACGGCCGCCAGGGCCGCCCCTTCTTCCGGCGTCAGGTCGGAGGCGTTCTTGCCGAAATACGCCATGGCTGCCGCCTGGGCGCCGTAGATCCCTTTGCCCCATTCGGCTACGTTGAGATAAATTTCAAAGATGCGGCGCTTGCCCAGCACGGCCTCCAGCCTGCGGGCGATAAGGATCTCCTTGATCTTGCGCAGCGGGTTCTTCGACGGGGACAGGTAGAGGTTCCTGGCCAGCTGCTGGGTTATCGTGCTGCCGCCGCGCGCCAGGCGCCTGGTTTTCACGTCGGTCTTGATGGCTTCCCAGGTGCTGTTCCACTCCACGCCCTTGTGCCGGTAAAAATCCCCGTCCTCCGCCACCAGCACGGCGTGTTTTAAATTTTCCGAGATCCCGTCCCAGCGGGTCCAGACCAGGTTGCGGCCCAGTTTTTTGCCCTGGGCCGCCGCCTGCTTTTCCTTGATCAGCATATAGGAGGTTACCGCCGGGTTAGTCTTTTTGAGCGGTTTTACGTCGGGCAGCCACAGCAGGTAAACCGCGCTGGCAAGGAAAACGGCGCCGGCCAGCGCCGCGGCCGTTTTCCGGGGGTGAAGTTTTAAAGCAGCAAGGATGTTCAGCATAAGAAGGTTTTTTTAAAGTCGGCGAAAAACGCCGGGTATGATTTCCTGACGCAGCCCCGGCCCTTTATCCGCAGGGGCGCGGCGGCGCAGATGCCGGCCGCGGCCGCGGCCATGGCCAGGCGGTGGTCGCCCGCGGGCTCGAAAGCGCCGCCGCGGAAAAGACAGGTTCCCTGGATCTCCAGCGCGCCTTTGCGGTACTTCGCGTCGGCGCCCAGAGCTGCCAGCAGGGCCAGCGTAGACCGTATCCTGTCCGATTCTTTGTGGCGCAGTTCGCCGGCCCCGCGGATAATGGTACGGCCGCGGGCCGCCGCCGCCAGCACAGCCAGCAGTGGGAGTTCGTCTATCATGGCGGGGATCCCGGAGGCCCCGACCGCTGCGCCCCTGAGTTTGCCGGGATAAACCAGTATGTCTCCGGCCGGTTCCGGCGCCGCCCGCCCCTGCGTGATCCTGAAGGAAGCGCCCATTTTTTTCAGCGTTCTGAGGAACCCCAGCCTGGAGGGATTCAGGCCGACATCCTTTATAAGGAGCCCGCGGCCGGAAAGCAGCGCGGCGGCGATGAAAGGCGCGGCGGCGGAAATGTCGCCGGGTACTGCGAGCCGGGCGCTTTTAAGGGGCCCGGGTATCAGCGTTATGGTTTTACCGCGCCGGGCTATGCGCGCGCCGAAATGTCCCAGCAGGCGTTCGGTATGGTCGCGCGACGGAACCGGTTCTTTTATGACGGTTTCCCCCGAGGCGTAGAGGCCGGCCAGCAGGATGGCGGATTTTACCTGCGCGCTGGCCACGGGCAGGGTATATCTTATGCCTTTGAGCGCCGCGGGCCGTATTTCAAGGGGCAGTTTACCCGCGCGCGTCGTTACCCGCGCGCTCATCAGCGCGAGGGGGGCGGCCACGCGGGCCATGGGCCGCCGCAGCAGGGAGCCGGAACCGTTTATCTTCGAAGGCCAGCTTTGCCCGGCCAGGATGCCGGCCAGCAAGCGGGCCACCGCGCCGGCCTCGCCGGCCTGCAGCGGGCCGCCTGGCCGCAGCAGGCCGTAGTGGCCGCGGCCTTCGACGATGATCTTGTTCTTTGAAACCAGCAGTTTTACGCCCAGCGCGCGCAGGCACCTGACGGCGGCGGCGGTATCCGCGCAGCTCAGCGGGTTGCTGACCACGGTGCGCCCGGCGGCGATGGCGCCCAGGAGCAGGGCGCGCAGCGTGATAGATTTGTCGGGCGGCGGAGTGTAGCTTTTCATATCGGGATAAAATACCAGCGGGGTTCGGGGCGTCTCCGGGAACAGCTAAGCGGCCTTCAGCTTCTTTACGCAGTACTCCAGCGCTTTCAAATACGAATCAGCGCCGCCGCCTTTGAACTGCGCCGCGCAGACCGGCTTTATAACGGAAATCCTGCGCCACGGTTCGCGCCGGGAAATATCGGTTAGGTGCACTTCCACCGCCGGCAGCCCCACGGCTTTTATGGCGTCGCGGATGGCGTAGCTGTAATGGGTGTAGGCCGCCGGGTTTATCACCAGGGCCTGCGCCCAGCCGGAGTTGGCGGTTAGCAGGTCTATTATCCCGCCCTCGCTGTTGCTCTGGAATGAGCGTATCTTCGCGCCCAGGGCCGCGGCGCGGTCCTTGATCCGGGCGTCCAGCTGTTTAAGGGTAGCGCGCCCGTAAAGTTCAGGTTCTCTTTTGCCCAGCAAATGCAGGCTGGGACCGTGTATGACCAGGATATTCATTTGAGGGCTCCGTAAAAAGCTTTTTTGAGCGCGGCCGGCGCTATATTCTCGGCGGCGGCCAGGCGGCCCGGGCCTTTAATAAGGATGAAGCGGTTCTCCGCGCCGCGCGCTTTTTTATCCTTGGAGACCAGCGCCAGGAATTTATTAAAATCCCAGCGTATGGCCGGCGGAGGGTCCAGGCGCAAGGCGGTTATGATGGCGTCCAGCTTTTTGAAAGCGGCGGGGGGCAGCAGCCCGGCCTGCGCGGACAGCAGCAGCGCGCAGCGCAGGCCGCGGGCCACCGCCGCGCCGTGCGCCAGCCGCCCGGCGGCCAGGGCTTCGAAGGCGTGGCCGGCGGTGTGGCCGAAATTCAGGGCTTCCCGCAGGCCGGTCTCGTCCCGCTCGTCGCGGGCGGTGATGCGCAGTTTAAAAGCGGCGCAGGCGGTAACGCAGGCCGTCAGCGCCGCCATGTCGCCGGCCAGGGTATGGGAAAGGTTGCGCTCTATGGTACGCCGCAGCGCGGCGGGGCCTATCATGGCGTATTTGGCCAGCTCCCCGGCGCCCGAGCGCAGTTCCGCGTGCGGCAGCGAGTCCAGGAAAGCGGTATCGCATACCGCCAGCGCCGGCTGGTGGAAAGTGCCGGCTATGTTCTTGGCGCCGCCCAGGTTCACGGCGGTCTTGCCGCCCAGGCCCGCGTCGATCTGGGCCAGGAAAGTGGTGGGGACGCTGATCCAGTTTATCCCGCGCATATAGATGGAAGCCGCGAAGCCGGTGAGGTCGGTGGCCGCGCCGCCGCCCGCCGCTATGAGCAGCGAATTGCGGGAGAAGCCGCGGGCGAACAGGAAGGCGCACAGCTTGCCCGCCTGCTCCAGCGTCTTGGCGGTCTCCGACGGCGGCAGCTCGTAGGCGTAGTAACCGGTGCTCTTGAAGGGAAAAAGCTTAAGGGCCCGCGCCCGGAGGCTCTTGGGCGACCCGCCGTCCACCACCAGGCAGACCTTGTCCGCGGCGGCGAATAATTGCGGGTACAGGGCGGGGATATCGGCCATGTCCCGGCCCACGGCCGCGTTGACCGTGCGCCGGGAACTCACCGTGAATTTGAAAGTTTTCATAAATTTAACTCCGCTCTTTTCGCCAGCAGCGTCTTTATTTTTACGGCCGCCGCGCGCGGGGTCAGGCCCGCGGTGTTCACTGTCAGTTCCGCCCGGCGGTAGAAGGGCAGCCGCTTGCGGTAAAGCGCCGCGGCCCGCCGGCAGGCGGCGGCCCAGTCGCCGGCCAATAAGGGCCGCGCGCCGCGCGCGGTCCTGAGCCTACCCTTAAGTTCCGGCCAGGGGCAGTGCAGGTAAACCGTCACGCCCGACTCGCCGAGCCTTCTTTTCCACCTGGGCGAGGGATAAATTCCGCCGCCCAGCGCCGCCACTAGGCCGCCGCGCGCGGCTATTTTTTTTACCGCCGCGGCTTCGGCTTTCCTGAAGCCGGCCAAACCTTTCTCCCGGACCAGGCCGGCTATCGTGTTCCCGTATTCCTTTTCCAGCGCCTGGTCCGAATCGCAGAACGGCCGCCGCAGCAGCCGGGCCAGCGCCCGGCCCGTAAGGGTTTTCCCGGCGCACATGAAGCCGGCCAGGTAAATGTTCTTCACAGGCGGTCGAGCACCTGCCCCGTTTTCCTGCGCCATTCGCTTAACCGGGGCTGTATCTCGGCCAGCGAGTCGCCGCCGAACTTTTCCAGCACGGCGGCGGCCAGTTCCAGCGCCGCCGCGTGCTCGGCTATCACCGCCGCGGCGAAGACGGCCGTGGTGTCGGAGGTCAAAGACTTCACGGCGGTTTTTTTGAAAGTTTTAAGGTCCACGCTCTGCGCGCCCGCCGCCAGCCCCGGCACCGGCTTTACGGCGCAGCGCAGCGTCAGCACGCCGCCGTTGGTCATGCCGCCGTCCAGCCCGCCGGAGAGCAGCGGTTCTTTGGCGGCCTGCGCGCCGCCGAGGTCCGCCAGTCCGAAGCCGCCGCCCACCGCGAAACCTTTGACGGAATTTATCGCCAGCAAGGCCGCCGCCAGCCTCGAGCCCAGCCGCAGGTCGCCCTGGGAGTAGCCTCCCAGCCCGGCCGGCAGGCCGCAGACGTCCAGTTCGAAAACGCCGCCCAGCGTATCCCCCGCCCGGCGCGCGGCCGCCAGGGCCGCGGAGATCTTTTTTGGCGTCGGCGCGTGATCGGCGCCCAGGCTTACCACGCGGGAGCGGAACCGGATGCCCAGCAGCTCGTGCAGCCGCAGCGCGAAAGTGCCCAGCGCCACCCGGGCCGCCGTTTCGCGCGCGCTGGCCCGCTCGCGGATCAGGGCGGCGTTGAGGATGCCGTATTTAAGCATACCCGCCAGGTCGGCGTGGCCCGGCCGGGGCGTGGAAGAAAAAGGAAGTTTGCCCAGCGGCTTTGAATTCTTAAGGCTCACGGCTATGGGGGCGCCGGTGGTCAGCCCGTTGTATACGCCGGCGGTTATCGAGACGGCGTCGGTTTCGTAAGCCTGGCGCGGGCCGCGGCCGGGGGCCAGCCTGCGGCGCCGGAGCTGGGCGGCTATGTGCGCGGCGGTGACGGGCACTCCCGCAGGAAAACCGTCGAGTATCCCGGTTATGGTTTCGCCGTGGGACTCGCCGGCCGTAAGGTAACGAAGCATGGATCCCCCTTCACTTTCCCCGCAGGAGCAGGCTCATGGCCTCCCCGCAGAATTTTACAATATCTCCGCCCGGCAGGCCGGTCCAGAATTTCAGCGACAGCGCCGCCTGCGCCACCAGCAGTTCCAGCCCGTCCACGGTGACGGCCCCGGCCGCTGTGGCCGCGCGGATAAATTCCGTGCCGCCCTGGGCGTAGGCGAAATCCGCGCAGACGCAGCCCGGGCGGGGGGTGAATGGCAGCGCGGCCTGCGAGTACATGCCTATGGGGGTGGCGTTCACTACGATATCGGGCGTGCCGGCCGGGGCGGCGAAAGGCCCGGCCGAGAAAATAGTTTCGGGAAAGCGCTCCGCCAGGCGCCCTGCCAGCCGTCCGGCCCGGCCCTGGTCCCTGGCCAGTATGGCTACCGAGGCCGCCCTGGACCGGCCCAAGGCCCAGCCCGCGGCTCCCGCCGCGCCGCCGGCGCCGAAAACCGCCGTTGCCTTGCCGCTGACCTGTATAGCCTGGCGGTCAAAAGCCTGCAGCAGCGCCCGGGCGTCGGTATTGAGCCCTTCCAGGCCCGCCCTGCCGAAGCGCACCGCGTTGACGGCCCCCGCCGCCGTGGCCGCCGGGTCCGGCAGGTTCAGCATGGCCAGCACGGCGCCTTTATGAGGAATGGTCACGTTGAAGCCGCACCAGCCGCAGGCCCGGGCGCTTTCTATTTCCGCGGCGAGGTTGGAGGCTTCGGTTTCGCGCAGCTCGTAAGCTATCCCGGCGCCGGTCAGGCGCGCGAAGGTCCCGAAAACCTCGGGCGAGAGGGAATTGGACAGCGGGCGGCCGAAAAGGCCGGCCCGGATCATTTTTGTTCGCACAGGATCGCGCCGGCCAGTTTAGAAAATGTTTCCATGGTCAAAGTCTGCCTGCCGTCCACCCTGGCCGTAGCCGGTGAAAGGCTGGCTTCCACCAGCAGCCCGTCGGCGCCGGCCCGCGCGGCTTTGAGAGCCAGGGCGTAAGCGCGGCCGCGGTCGCGGGTTGAATGGCTGGGGTCCGCCAGCACCGGCAGGCCGGTGAGCTTTTTCGCCGCCAGCAGCATGTCGAAATCCAGGCCGGGGCTGTCCGAAGTGAAAACGGAGTTGCCGCGCTCGCAGAGGATAAGGTTCTTCGCGCCGTACTTGAGCAGGTATTCGGCCGACAGCAGCCATTCTTTGAGCGTGGCGTACATGGCGCGCTTGAGCAGCACCGCCCGGCCGCAGCGCCCCGCTTCTTTGAGCAGGTCGTAATTGCGCATGTTGCGCGCGCCTATCTGCAGCACGTCGCAGACGGCCGCCAGTTTTTCTATCTGCCTGGGGTCCGTGGTCTCGGTGACCAGCGGCAGGCCGGTGAGTTTTTTCGCCCTGGCTATGGTATCCAGCCCGGCGAAGCCCATGCCCTGGAAAGCGTAGGGGGAAGACCTGGGTTTGAAAATGGCCGCGCGCAGCGCGTGGGCTCCGGCGGCTTTAAGGGCCAGCGCCGAGGCCAGGTAGGAGGCTTCGTCTTCCACGGCGCAGGGGCCGGCGATGAGCACCGGGCCGGCCTGGAAATTAAGCGGTTTTTTAGCGGTTTGGGAGCGCCGGGCGCAGGCCAGCGGGCACAGTTCCTGCGCGGTCTGCTCTACCGCCGTCACGCCGGGCATGTTTTCCAGCAGCGGCGCCGCGTCGGCCGCCAGTTCCGGGCTGAAGCCTGAAACTTTTATGCCGCCGGCGGCGGCTGCGGCTTTTGCGCCGGGCAGCAGCGCCGCCAGGCGTTTTTTTATGGCCGCCTTTTCTTCCCGTGTGGCGGAGGGGGTCAGGTGTATCAGCATTTTTGCAGTTTTTTTGACTGGCGGATGATCTCCGTGAAAACGGCGCGGGCCCCCATCCTGAAGGCGGGCTTCCCCGCGGCGGCGGCCGCATGCGCCAGCACCTGCCGCTCACGGGCGCGGTCCGTGATCTTTTTTTTAAGACCTTCGCGGGCGATGCTCCGGGCCAGGCTGAAGCGCTTCGCCAGCAGGCCGGCTATGCGTCCGTCCAGGGCGTCAATTTTTTTGCGTATTTCCAGGATCCGGTCCTTCACCCTATAATTCTATTAAATACTGACCGGAATAAAAATTTAAAAGCCGGCAAAGGCCTGAACCCCGTGCCTGCGGGTCACAGCAGCCCTATGACGAGATCCGTGCCCGTCTTTTCCCTTAAAAATGAACGGGCTTCGGACGCTATGTCCGTAAAAGCTTCCAGATCTCCGGGAGAGGCCGCGAGGAAGCTTTCCGAGTTCTTTACGGCCAGCACATAGCCTTTGGCGGGGAGCTCTACGGGCAGGGAGCGCAGGCAGTCGAGCAGCGCGTCCCAGTTCTTCCCAAAATAGGCTGGGAACCGGAAAGCCGCGGCCAGCGCGTCCATGAGCGCCGCCTTGCCGGGAATGCCCGCGCCGTCGACATAAGCTATGAAATAAGAGGGGGGAGGGAACCTTCGCTCCAACTCCTGCGCGCCGGCGGCGCGCAGGTTCAGAAAAAGAACTTCCCCGCCGGGGGCCGGCACGCTCAGTACACCACGGTCAGCGGTATGAAGGTCCTGTAGTGGTCCGGGGTGTAAAATATCTTTTCGCCGCCGCCGATCATTATCCGCTCCGAGCCGCGGGCGCCTTGGTCCGGGGACACGGGGTAGGTGGTTGCGCCGATCACAACGCTGTGCGGGGCGTTGCCGGTGATCAGGGTGTACTCGCGGTAATAACCCAGGGGCTGCGCCGGCAGCAGGCCTTCCTTGTTCTTGAAGGCCGCGCCATCCTGCGCATAGGGCAGGGGGGTGCCGTTGTAAATGTCCGTGATCAGTTTCATTATCAGCTTCGTTCTGACCTGGTCCTGTATTACGGGGGAGAAGCTTTTGCCGGGCTTGGGGCCTGCGGCGCGGTTGTGCTCCAGTGCCGGTACGGGGGCCGGAGGCGAGATCCTTATGTTTTCCGCCGACAGTACATAATTGCCTGCCGGGGCGGCGGAGGCCAGCAGCGCCGTCAGCGCGCCGGGACAGGCGGCCGAGCCGGTGATGAAGTTGGCCGCAGGGGGGGCGCCGAGCGCGAGGGCTGAAGAGCAGAAGAAGGAGAGGAATGCCGCAGAATTCAACAACCGTTTTGCATTTTTAATCATTTGTTTGCCTTATATGATGAGCAGTTGCCGGGCGCGTGCCCGTGTGTACCTGGCAATATTGTAAGTGCCAAAAGTCTTTTCCTTAAGTGTCGAAAGGCCTAGGCTGGACTAGGCCAAAAGACCTATATGCGGACAGGGCCTTTTTTTTTAAAGCCGGCAGCGGACCTTGATCTGATCAGCGATGGGCATGTAAATCTCTACCGGGCCGCTCCGGCTGAAGTAACGATACCGTACTGGCCGGAGGCGCAAGTATTGTAAAATAGTGTTATGGCAGGAACACTGGAACTCAAGGACGTGGCCAACAAGCTGGCCGAACTCGACGCTTTTCTGGGCGACTCCGCGCGCCTTTTCGGCCTGGAAGCCAAGCGCGCCACGCTGCGCGAAAAAGAGGCGCAGAGCGGCGCCGACGGTTTCTGGGAAGACACGCAGAAAGCCCAGGTGCATTTAAAAGAGCTCAACGATCTTAAGAAAAGCGTGGACATGCTCGACAGCCTGGCGCGCGAGATGGAGGATTTCCAGGTGCATTTCGAGCTGGCCCGCGACGCGGGCGACGCCTCCGAGCTGCCGCATATCATGGAAGGCCTGGCGGCGGTGGAGAAAAAACTGACGGCGCTGGATTTCGAGCTGAAGCTCTCCGGCGAACTGGATAAATACGACGCCATATTAAGCATCCACGCCGGGGCCGGCGGCACCGAGGCCTGCGACTGGGCGCAGATGCTGCTGCGCATGTACACGCGCTGGGCGGCCAGCAAGGGTTTCACTTTTTCCATAACCGACATGCTGCAGGGCGAAGAGGCCGGCGTGCGCGGCGTTACGGCTTTTATCCGCGGCAAATACGCCTACGGCTACCTGAAGAGCGAGATCGGCGTGCACCGCCTGGTGCGCATCTCGCCTTTCGACTCCAATAAGCGCCGCCACACCTCTTTCGCCTCCATCGACGTGCTGGCCGACATCGACGACGTGATAGAGATAAAGGTGGAAGACAAGGATATCAAGCTTGACACTTTCCGCAGCGGCGGCGCCGGCGGCCAGAACGTGAACAAGGTGGAGACCGCGGTGCGCCTGACGCATATCCCGTCGGGCATAGTGGTGGCCTGTCAGATAGAGCGCAGCCAGCACCAGAACCGCGAGACCGCCATGAAGATGCTCAAGGCCCGCCTGTACGAAGTGGAAATGGACAAGAAGCGCAGCGAGATGGAGCGCCGCTACGACGCCAAGGGCGCCATAGGCTGGGGCCACCAGATCCGCTCCTACGTTTTCATGCCCTACCAGCTGGTCAAGGACCTGCGCACCGGCCAGGAAACTTCCCAGATCCAGACCGTGATGGACGGCGACCTGGACGCCTATATGCACGCTTACCTCACCTGGGCGGCCTCCGGAAAGAAAAAAATAGTGGCGGACGGGCCGGATGCGGAAGATTAAGCCCGGGCACGGCAGGCAGGAGCAGGGCGCCGGGGCCGGTCCCTTCCCGGGCGGAGTGCAGCTGCTGGCGGTGGTCTGCGTCGCTTTCCTGGCCTTTCTGCCCATCCTGCACGGCGAGTTCCTGGACTGGGACGACGATTTCAATTTCCTCAACAATTTGAATTACCGCGGGCTGGGGCCGCGGCAGCTGTACTGGATGTTCACCACTTTCCTGGGCGGGCCTTACCAGCCGCTTACCTGGCTGAGCTGCGGCCTGGACTATGTGCTGTGGGGCATGAACGCCGCCCGTTACCACCTGACCAATGTGCTGCTGCACAGCCTCAACGCCGGGCTGTTCTACGCCGCGGGCCTGCGCCTGCTGCGCCTTGCCCGCCCCGAGCCGGCTGAAGAGAAAGACCTGCGCTGGGCCGCGGCTTTCGCGGCGCTGATCTTCGCGGCGCACCCGCTGCGGGTGGAGTCGGTGGCCTGGATCACCGAGCGGCGCGACGTGCTGAGCGGGGCTTTTTACCTGGCGGCGCTGCTGTTTTACCTCAGGGCCGCGGCCGAGCCGGCGCTGCGAGTGCGCCGGCTGAGGCAGGCGCTGGCGCTTTACTGCGCCGCCCTGCTGTCCAAGGCCATCGGCGTGGGTTTCGCCTTCGTGCTGCTGGCGCTGGACGTATACCCGCTCAGGCGGCTGCCGGCCTCCCCTAAAACCTGGCTGGCGCCGGAGTCGCGCCCGGTGCTGCTGGAGAAGCTGCCTTTCCTGGCGGCCGGGCTGCTGGCCGGGTTCGTGGGCCTGTTCGGACAGTACAATTCCGCCGCCACTTTCCAGCTGTCCGAGTTCGGCCCGGCGCAGCGCCTGGCGCAGGCGGCTTACGGCACGGTCTTTTACCTCTGGAAAACGCTGCTGCCGTCGGGCCTGCTGCCTATCTACGAAGTGCCCGCGTCCTTCGATCCTTACGGCTGGCCCTTCCTGCTGTGCGGCGCCGCGGTCATCGCGGCCGCCGCGCTGATCTATAAATTCCGCGCCCGCTGGCCCGGCCTGGTGACGGCCGCCGCGGCGTACCTGGCTTTCCTGGCGCCGGTGCTGGGCTTTGTGAAGATGGGTTCGCATTTCGCCGCGGACCGCTATTCCTACCTGGCCTGCGGCGGCTGGGCGCTGCTGGCCGGGGGCCTGCTGGCGCGCTGGCTGGCCGCCGGGCGCGGCGCGCGCGCCCTGGCCGTGCCGGCCGCGGTGCTGCTGGTGGCGCTGTCGGCGCGGCTTACCTGGACGCAGACGGCGCGCTGGAAAAATTCGGAGACGCTCTGGACCTACACCGTGCCGCTGGCGCCCGGGTCTTCGCTGGCCTATAACAATTTGGGCGACGTCTATTTCCGGCAGCGGCGCAACGCCGAGGCGGCGGTCGCCTACGCCCGCGCGCTGGCGCTGCGGCCGGATTACGCTTTTGTCTCGTACAACCTGGCCAATGCGCTGGCGGGCCTCAAGAGCTGGGACCAGGCCGAGCGCCAGTACCGGGAGACGCTGCGTATTAAGCCCGACTTCCCGGCCGCCCGCGGCAATTACGGCAATTTGCTGGCGGACCAGGGCCGTTATGCCGAAGCCGAAGCCCAGTACAATGAAGCCCTGCGGCTGGAGCCCCGCAACGGCGACGTGCGCTGCGGCCTGGCGGAAGTGTACCTGCGCCGCGGCCTGCTGGAAGAGGCGCAGGTGAACTATGAGCAGGCCCTGCGCGACAAGCCGACGCTCTACTCGGCCGCTTCGAACCTGGCGCTGACGCTGTACCGGCTGAAAAAGTGGGACCAGGCCGAGCCCTGGTTCCTGGCCGCCATACGCCTGGCCCCGGACCGCGCCATAGCGCACGACAATTACGGCAATTTCCTGCTGGACTTCAACCGGTTCGGCGAAGCCGTGGCCCAGTACAGCGAGGCGCTGCGGCTGGACAATACCCGGCCCGAAACCTATAACAATATCGGCGCCGCCCTGTTCCGGATGGGCCGCGCCGAAGAAGCCATCCCGTATTTTCAGCGCGCGCTGGAGATAAACCCGGGCATGGCCATGGCCCGCCAGAGCCTGGCCGCCGCCCTCAAGCTTAAAGGAAAGAAACCGTGAAAAATACCGACTGGATAAAAGGCGCGGTGATCTACCAGATCTACCCGGACAGCTTCGCCAAAGCCGGGGACGCGGGCATAGCCGGCGTGTTCGAGAAATGGGACAGCCCGCCCACGCCGTACGGCTTCAAGGGCGGCAACCTCAAAGGCGCGGAGCAAAAGCTGGACTACCTGCGCGGCCTGGGCGTGGACGCGGTCTATTTCAATCCTGTTTTCACGTCGGCGGCCAACCACCGCTACCACACCCACGATTATTACACCGTGGACCCCATCCTGGGCGGCAACAAGGCTTTAAAGTCGTTTATCGACGCCGCGCACCGGCGCGGCATAAAGGTGATCCTCGACGGCGTGTTCAACCACGCCAGCCGCGGCTTCTTCCAGTTCAACCACGTGCTGGAGAACGGCCCGGATTCGCCTTACCGCAACTGGTGGCGCGTGCAAAGTTACCCGGTGAAAGCCTACAACCTCTCCGGCGGCGAGAAGCCCAACTACCATTGCTGGTGGGACCTGCCCGCCCTGCCCAAGTTCAATACCAAAAATCCCGAGGTGCGCAAATTCATCCTGGACGTGGCCGCGTTCTGGCTCAAGTTCGGCATAGACGGCTGGCGGCTGGACGTGCCCCATGAGATAAACGACGATTCTTTCTGGCGGGAATTCCGGCGGGTGTGCAAAAAAATAAACCCCGGCTGCTACATCGCCGGCGAGATCTGGGGCCCGGCGCAGCGCTGGCTCAGGGGCGACCAGTTCGACGCGGTGATGAACTACCAGCTCAGCAGCGCCTGCATCGCGCATTTCGGCGCGGAAAAGCTGAAGCTTTCCCATTTGTACGACGGGCGCAAGCTGCGGCCCATGGGCCAGAAGGCTTTCATGGCCGCCATAGAAAAACTGCTGGGCCTATACAACTGGGAGACCACGCTGGTGCAGATGAACATAATGTCCAGCCACGACACCGACCGGACGGCCGACACTTACGGCCACGACGCTCAGCGCGCGCGGCTGGCCGCGGTGTTCAGCTTCCTGTTCCCGGGCGCCATAAATGTTTATTACGGCGAGGAGATCGGCCTGCAGGGCACGCTGGACCACGGCACCAGGCGCACCATGCCCTGGAACGATAAAAAGCAGTGGGACCTGGAGCTGCTGAAACTTTACAAGCAACTGGCCGCGCTGCGCCGCGGCAGCCCGGCGCTGCAGAGCGGGAAGTTCGCTTTCCTCAGGGAATACTGCGACGGCAGCGTGCTGGCTTTCCGGCGTTTTTTGCCGGGAGCCGGGCAGGTGGTCTGCTTCCTGAACAATTCAGGCGCGCTAAGGGAAATGTCCGTAGCCGCGGCTGCTCTGGAAAAAGCCGGGCCGCTCAAGATCAGCTGTGGGTTCGGGCTGAAGGCCTGCGGGAATAAGTATTCGCTGAAAATGGCGCCCGGGGCTTACGCCGTGTTCGCCGGGAAATAATTATCGCGGCGGCGCGGCGCCGGCCGGCGGTACCCGCCGCGGCGGCGCAGATGCCGGGCGGCAGCTTTATTCCGCGGCAAACATGACAGACAAATGGCGGCTCTCCCCTTATCATGCGCTGGCTTTCTCCGGTTCTTTCCTGCTTTTTGAAATTGAACTTTTAATAGCCAAGATCCTGCTGCCGTATTTCGGCGGCAGCGCCCAGGTGTGGACCATCTGCATGATGTTCTTCCAGGGCGCGCTGCTGGCGGGCTACCTGTACGCCCACCTTGGCGCCGGGCGGCTGTCGGTGCGCGGGCAGGCGCTGCTGCACCTGGCCGCGCTGACGCTGGCGGCGCTGTCTTTGCCCATCCGCGCCGAACCGGCGCTGACCGCCAGCCCGGCCACCGCGCTGCTGGCCGCGCTGGCGGCTTCCATAGGTTTGCCTTTTATTATCCTGTCGGCCACCGTGCCGGTGATACAGCGCTGGCTGAGCGCGGCGGGCCGCCCGGAGAGCAAAGACCCGTACGTGCTTTACGCCGCCTCCAACGCCGGGGCGCTGGCGGCGCTGCTGGGGTATCCCTTCCTTATAGAACCGCTGCTGCCGCTGGAAGCGCAGGTCCGGCTCTGGCAATACTGCTACGCGCTGTTCGCAGCGGGGCATTTGTTGTGCTTGCCCGCCGCGGTGCCCGCGGCCGCCGGGCTCTTTGCCGCGCGCTCCGCCGCGCCCGTTGCCGGGCGCCGGCTGCTGAGCTGGCTGGCGCTCAGCGCCGGGCCCTGCGCCGCCATGCTGGCGGCCGCTCATTTCCTTACGCTGGAACTGGCGGCGGTGCCGCTGCTGTGGATGGCGCCGCTGGCCGCCTACCTCGGCACCTTCATCCTTTACTTCCGCCGCGGGGGTTTCCGGGCGGGTTTCCTGAGCCGGGCGCTGGCCGCCGCCGCCGGGCTGGCGGCGCTGGCCGCGGCGGCGCTGGCCGTGGGTGCGGGCGGGCCGGCGCGCGACGCCGCCGTGGGCTTCCTGGGCTTTTTCCTGAACATGGCGGCGCTGCTGGTGATAGCCATGATCTGCCACGGCTCCCTGGCCGCGGACAAGCCTTCTGACGACGGGCAGGCTTCGGTCTATTACCTGGCTATTTCAGCGGGCGGCTGCCTGGCCGGCGTCCTGATGGGCGTGGCGCTGCCTTACCTGGGGCGCAGGGCGGGTTGGATCGGGCTGGATTGGATGATAGCGGGGGCGCTGGCGTTGGCGGCGCTGGTGATAAGGGACTGGCAGCGCTGGCGGGCCCGGCGGTTCTTCAGGCCGGCGCTGCTGCTGGGCGGCTGCGCGCTGCTGGGCGCGGGCCTGCTGGGCGCGCACGCCGCCGCGCGGACTAAAGGCTTCACCTTGCGCAATTTCTACGGCATTTCCAGCGTTGAGGAAAAAGACGGCGCGCGCGTTCTGCTGCACGGCAATACGGAGCACGGGCTGCAGTACCTCGACGCGCGGCGCGAGCTGGAGCCGACGCTGTATTATCACCGGCAGGCGCCCATCGGCGATATCTTCCGGCTCTTCGGGCCGCAGCTTCACGACGCGGGCGTGCTGGGGCTGGGCGCCGGGACCATGGCGGCTTACGGCCGGCGGGGCATGACCATGACTTTTTACGAACTGGATCCCGACGTGGCGGACATAGCCCGCAACCGTTTCACTTTTTTGGAACGGTCGCCGGCCGTCATCAGCGTGGTTACGGGCGACGGGCGGCTTTCGCTGAAAAGCGCCGGGGGCGCCCGCCACGACCTGATAGTGCTGGACGCGTACAATAGCGGCGCTATTCCCGTGCATCTGCTGACCAGGGAAGCCTTCGAGCTGTATTTAAGCAGGCTGGCGCCGGGCGGGCTCATCCTGTGCCATATTTCCAACAGGTACCTGGACCTGAAGCCGGTGCTGGCGGCCCTGGCGCAAAGCCTGGGCCTGCACGCGGCGGTGAAGGCGGAGGCCGCGCCCGCCGCCGGCGGCCAGGTGCAGCGCACGCAATGGGCGGCGCTGAGCGCCGACGCGGAAAAAATAAGCCGGCTGGAAAGCGGGGCCGCGTGGAAAGATATCGCTGCCTATAATTCCCGGTGGGTACGGCCGTGGACGGACAGCTACGCCAGCCTGCTGCCCGTCATCCGTTTCCCCTGACGGGCGGGGCCGGCAGGGCGCGCGCGGTATTCCTGAAAAATAAAAACCGCGCCGGCTCCGGCGCGGTTTTTTTGCCTTAACGGCGCCGTCGTTCAGCGCAATTTCTTGGCCTTCAGGTATTCTATCAGGTCGGCGGGATAGTCGGTTATGATGCCGTCCACGCCGTACTCGATGGCCTTGTCCCAGTAAGCCGGCTCATTGAGCGTCCAGGGGATAACCTGGAGGCCGTCCTTGTGCGCCAGTTCCACGATGTCCTTGTTGATCCATTCAAAATACGGGCTGAGTATTTCCGCGCCGGAGGAATTCACCGCGTCCTTGGGGGCGACGAGGTCGTCGGAAGTGAGCTGGGCCTTGAGGATCTTCGAGGAGAGCTTCTTTACTTCGGCCAGCGTGCGGTAGTCGAAAGACTGGATGATAACGCGGTCTTCGAGGTTGAATTTTTTTACGACCTCCACCACCAGCCGGGCGAAATCCGCCGGCGCGGGGGAATTGCCGGGCAGGCCCGGGTTGATCTTGGTTTCGATATTGAACCGGACTTTGTCCGCGCCCGGGTGTTTAGAGGCGGCCGCCAGTTCGAACACTTCGGCCAGGGTGGGGATGCGGGTGCCAGGCACGGGGACCTGGCGCTCGAATTTGGGGTTTTTCAGCGTGCCGCAGTCGTATTTCTTCAGCTCTTCCAGCGTCAGCGAATTTATCAGCGGCGCGGTCTCTATTTTTTTCCCTTCGGCATCCAGGCAGATCACCGGGCTCACATGCTGCTCATGCGAGACCACCACCACGTTGTCCTTGGTGACGCCCAGGTCCAGTTCCAGCACGTCCACGCCGACGCGCAGGGCTTCTTCGAAGGCGGGCAGCGTGTCTTCGGGACGGGTGCCGCGGCTGCCGCGGTGCCCCTGCACTTCAATGGCCTGCAGCGTGCCGCCGGCCAGGAACAGCGCGGCAAAGATCGGGAACAATATTTTTTTCATTTACTTTTTCCTCCCGGGTGGCTATTTCTAAATGATAGGAAATTGCCGCCCGGTTGGCAATTTGCGCCCCGCCGCGGAGGATTTCCGCGATTAATATCGTTGCGCGACTTTTGGTATTATAGCTTCATGGGTCAGCGCGGGGCCGGCAGATCCGGCCCGTATGGCGAGCGTTGCCCGCACCGGAGGAAAGATGCGCTTTTTCAGGATAGCCGCGATATTTTCTATGCTGGCCGCGGCGGGGCAGGTTGCCGCCGCAGCGGAAACCCCGCACCGCTACGGCCTGGTGGGCGAAGATGGCCGGCCCGAAGGCGCCCCTGTGCTGGACCTGGCCGGAGTTAAAATAGTTTTCTACGGCGTTCCGGGCGCGGTCTCCTCGGCCCAGGCCCTGGAGGAAATTTCAAAGGACGCCGCCGCCGCGGCCGCGCTGTTCACCCGCGGCTTCCTGCTGACCGGCGCCGCCAACGCCGGAGCCGCCGCGCAGTGGAACGGCGGCAGCCGGTATGAATACGCCGTGCTGTATTCCACCGCCGACTGGCCGGAATTGGCCGGCGCCGCCGCGCCCCAGTTCCTTTTTTACGCCGGCGGCGCGCAGGTTTGCGCCGTGCAGGGCCGCGGCGGCGCGTCCGTTGCGCAGGAGTTCAGGGCGTGCATGGGCATGGCGGGGCTGGGCACCGCGGCGGCCCGCCTGGAGAGCGCGGCGCTGGTTACCGCCCTGGGCGGCGCAGCAGAGAGCGACGGCGAAGAAAATAAAACAACGGCGGCCGCGGAAGGCGCGGCCCTGCTGGCGGCTGGCGTGTTCATGCCGGAGACGCTGGCGGGCTATGACGCCGGGACCCTGAAGAACGCTTACAAGCTGGCGGCCAATATTAATTTTTACACTCCCTACGCCGAAATGCTGGCGGCGCAGGCGGCGATACTGGCGGCGCTGGAACAGCGCGGCCTGGCCAACGAGAATAAGGTGCGGGACCTGCACGAGCGCCTGCTCGATTCCAAAAAATTCGCGGAAGCGGAGGCGCTGCGGGCGCATTACCCGGCTTATGCCCTGCAGAAGGTTCCGCCCCTGACCGCCGGCCCCGCCGCCGGGCCCGGCGAGGCGGCCGTGTATTACACCCGGGACGGCGAAACGGGCCTGGCCCTGGAAAACGTCGTAAAAGTGGGGACGCGGATAATAGTGGCCGCCAGCCCCGGCTGCCATTTCGCGGAGAACGCCCTGGACGAGATAGAGAAGGACGCGGAGCTTTCGGCCGTCTTCGGACGGCACGCGCTGCTGCTCACTTCGAAAGTGGATTTCGGCGCGCTGGGCCAATGGAACCAGGCGCATAAAATGCAGTACCGGGTAGCCTCCGACAACAGGGATTGGCCGGGCGTGGATTTCAGCTTTTCTCCCGGCTTCTATTTCTTAAAGGACGGCAAAATAGTGCACACGGTAGGCGGCTGGGCGAGGGAGGGCTTCCTGGAGGATATTTCCGCGGGGGCGCGGCTGCTGTTCCCCGACCTGAAACTGAGCCGGGTTGCTCCGGAGAAAGCGGAGCCCAAAACAGAAGCCGCCGCGCCCGCCGCGCGCCGCCGGACGGCGCGCCTGAAGCTGGGCGACCTGCTCAAGGGCCTCAACGACGCGCAGCTGTACCGGTTCTGCGCCAGCCTGCGCTTCAGCGGCGGCGTTTACGCCGGGGCGGACCTGGACGAGGTGCGGGAAATTTTCGGCGAAAGCCGGGTGGAGAAGCTCAATAATTATTTCACCGGGGGGGCGCCGGTAAAGCCGGGCCTTGCCCCCGGCCCCACCCTGGGCGAACTGTGGAAAGACCTCGACGCCGGGCAATTGAACCAGACCTGCCGGACGATAAGTTTTTATAAAGGCTCTTTCGGCGGGCTGAATTTCGGCGAGATAGAGGACGTTTACGGCGCCAAAGGCGCGGACGAAGCTTTCGCGTATTTCATGCCGGCTGAAAAAGACGGGCAGGAAGATAAAAAATGAAGACCGACACCGGCACCGAAGGGCAGGGGGGGCGGGCAAAACCGATGCCGGCAAGCGACCTGACGATAAACACCAAAAGCCGCGGTTTTTTCGCCGCGCTGGCGCTGGTTGCGCTGCTGTTCGCCTGGACGGCCGTGGGCCCCTGCCTGGACAACGGCTTTATCAACTGGGACGAGAACTTCACGGTGGTGAACAATCCCAGGATAAAGACGCTGACGCCTTCCGGCGTGCTGGCGATCTTCACCGGGCGCGACCTGGGCATGTATTCTCCGCTGGCTACGCTCAGTTACGCGGTCAATTACCATTTCTCCGGGCTGTCCCCGAAGACTTACCACGCCACGGCGGTGGCGCTGCACCTGGCCAGCACCGTGCTGGTAATGGCGCTGGTGCGCCTGCTGCTGCCCGGCGTGTGGCCGGCTTTCCTGTGCGCCCTGTTCTTCGGATTGCACCCGGCCCATGTGGAATCGGTGGCCTGGGCGGCGGAAAGGAAGGACCAATTGTATTCCTTCTTCTACCTGTTCTCCCTGGTCGCCTATGCGCTGAGCCTCGGGGGCAGAAAAACTTATCTCCTCTCGCTGCTGCTGTTCCTCTGCTCTTTGCTGTCCAAACCCATGGCCGTTACGCTGCCGGCGGCGCTGATACTCATTGATTATCTTAAACTTGAAAAAATAGAACTGCGGCGCTGGATAGATAAAATCCCGTTCTTCCTGCTGGCCGGCGTTTTTTCGGCGCTGCAGGCTTCGGAGGCGGCCGCGGCGGCGCAGTGGCCGTCCCTTGCCCGGCGCCTGGCGCTGGCGGTCTACAACCTCGGGTTCTATGTTTACACGCTGGCCTGGCCCTTCGACCTTTCCGCCATGTACGTGCTGCCGCTGGGCGGAGCGAAAGGGATGTACCTGATAGCGGCCGCTGCGGCGGTTGGCGCTGCCTTGCTGTGGCATTACGGGCGCGGCAATAAAGCCGTAATGTTCGGCGCGGCTTTTTACGCGGTGATGCTGCTGCCGGTGCTGCAGTTCTTTCCTTTCGGCCCGGTAGTCGCCGCCGACCGGTATACTTACCTGTCTTCGGTGGGGGTTTTTATAGCGGCGGCGGCGGCAGGCGCCGGCGCCTGGGCGCGGGCCGGGGGCAGGGCGCGCAAAATCCTGGTCTTTGCAACGGTAATTGTCGCGCTGGTGTTTACGGTTACTGCGCGGGTGCGCTGCGCGGTGTGGCGGGACGGCGTGTCGCTGTGGAGCGATACCCTGCGCCGGCAGCCTTCCTCGGGCCAGGCGCTGGTGGGCCTGTGCTCGGCTTACCTGCAGGCCGGCAGGCCGGAGGCCGAAGGCTGCCTGCGCGCCGCCATAGAGCGCTACCCGGAAAAGGACGATAATTTCAGCAATCTGGGCATGCTGCTGGCCCGGCGCGGGGACCTGGCGGCCGCGCAGCCTTACTTCGAGGCCGCGGTAAAACTTAACCCGGCACATGCGCTGGCGCTGTACTCCCTGGGCCGGATAGCCCTGGTCAAAAAAGACGCCGCGCTGGCCGAAAGATTGTTCCTGCGTTCAGCCGCGGCCGACGCCGCTTTCGCGCCGGTCTGGCGCGAACTGGCCGGCCTGGCCTTAGGGCGCAAGGATAAGGTTAAAGCCCGCCTGTATTCTGAGCGGGCCCTGGCCGCCGATCCCGCCGGTCCGGCTGCCCCGGCGCCGGGCGCCGTTAAGGTTCCGGGCGGCGCGCCGCTTAAATGAATTTCTTCGACGCCCATAACCACCTGCAGGACTTCGCCCCAGGGGCGGAGCTCGCCGCCGCGCTGGCCGCGGCGCAGGCCGCGGGCGTAAAGGCCATGCTGTGCTGCGCCACCCGCCCGGGGGATTGGGCGCGCGTGCTGGAAATTTCAAAGGCGCAGAAAGGGATAGTCCCTTGCTTCGGCGTTCACCCGTGGTTCTGCGCTGACGCGGCGGGCGATTGGCAGGAGAAGCTGGCGGGCTTCCTGGTGGCCGCGCCGGCCTGCGTAGGAGAGATAGGCCTGGACGCCCTGCGCGGCGGAGCCGGCCAGGAAGAAATTTTCCGGGCGCAGCTGCTGTTGGCGAAAAAGCTCTGCCGCCAGGCGGTGATCCACTGCGTTAAAAGCTGGGACCGGCTGAAGGGTGTTCTCAAAGAAACGCGCCCCGGCGCTTTTCTGCTGCACGCTTACGGCGGCCCGGCGGAACTGGCGGGGGAGCTGGCGGAACTGGGCGCCTATTTTTCCTTCGGCGGTGAAATAGCGGACCCGGCCCGGGAGAAACTGCGCCGGGCGCTGAAGGCCGCGCCGCGCGGCCGCCTGCTGTTTGAAAGCGAAGCCCCCGCCGCGGCCGGCCGGCGCGCCGGGCCCGCCGGCGTGGCGGAGGCGGTGAAAAGCGCCGCGGCCTTGCTGGGCGCGGCGCCCGAAGAGCTGGCGGAACTTTCTTATAATAACGGGCTGGGATTTTTGGGCGGCCAGCTGCGGAACCTTTAAAGACGGCGTCAGGGCCAGGCCGGGTAAGCCGCGCCGGCCGGGCCGGCCAGCAGGACGATGTGCGTGAAGGGGGGACTGTGCCGGGCGCGGTACACCGCCTCGGCCAACGCGCGCAGGGCGGATGCCGCGGGGCCGCCGGAAAAGACGGCGGGGGCCAGCGCCAGGATCACGCCGCCGTATTTGCCGCCTGTCCTTTTGCGCGAACTGTTGACCTGCCGTATCTTCTTCTCATATTTCAGGCTTAAATATTTTACCGCGTCCCGCCCGGGGCCGGCTGACGCGGCTGCTCCATTGAATAAATAGTCCAGCGGGCCCGCCCCGCCGCCCGCCAGCAGGCAGCGCACTTCAAAAATATAAGTTTGGCCGGCCAGCCGCCCGGAAATATCCGCGCCCGTAGCCGCGCCCTGGCGCAGCAGCGTTAAACCGGAGAAGCCTTCGCCGGCCAGGAACAGCGCGGCCCGCAGTTCCGCCAGCGCGGCTTCGAACCGCCCGGGGCCCATGTCGTTCTTGTTGAAGCCGGTGCGGAAAAGCAGTTCTTCCGCCGGACAACCCAGCGCCGCGCCGCCGGCCGCCAGCAGGCCGCCGAGGTCCTTTATAAAAGCCGCCGGGTCCAGCCTCAGCGCGGCTTTAAGGCCGCAGGGCGTTTTCATCGCCGCGGCCCTGGCGCAGTATTCTTTAATGTCCGCCGGCAGGGCGGAGGCCGCTATGCAGGCCAGCAATTCTTTCTTGCGCATAAAAAAACCGCCGCGTACGTGGCGGCGGCCGGGGAACGGGGCCGGTTATTTATAGCCGGCCAGGGCGGCTTGGTATACGGTCCAAAGCTTCGCCAGCGAATGCGTGGGCTGCCCGTAGGGGCTGCCGGGCAGGGAAGCCCAGATGGTGTTTATCTTCGAGATCGCCTTTGTGAAATTTGCGTAAGTGGACGCTTTTGAAGCCAGGGTATAGGCGCCGGCCCGGCGCACAAGTTCCACCGCGGCTTTATCCTGGCTGGGCGGGGTGAAATCCGTCAGCGCCAGGTCGCCGGCCAGGGTGTCCCAGGTCTTGGTCAGGAACTGGTAGCGCCCGGCCGCGGTGGAGCACAGGCCGCCGGAGCAGATCTTCTTGCGCGGGTGGTCGGAGTAGCTCTTGAAGGTGACGAAAGTGTAGATATAGTTATACTGCTCTTTGGTGCCCTCGGCGAAAGCTATGGTGTCCATGAAAGCCCTGACATTAACGGGCAGTTCCCACAGGCCGCCGGCCGAGGTGGAGGAAACATGCGCCATATAAATGTAGCCGCGGGTGAAAGCGCAGCCGGGTAGCGGCGTTTCCAGGTCGGCTATGATATGCTGCGCCTCGAAGACGGGCGCCGCGCGCAGGTTGTAAAGCGTTTTCGCGCTGAGGCTGCATTTGTTGACGCCGTCCAGCAGCGTTTCGGGCGCGGCATCGCTGGTTTTAAGGTAGGTGGCTTGCGCGCCGGTCTGCAGGTAATTCAGTTCCGCTTTGCCCTGGTAGGGCCAGTTGAAGCCGGGTTCGTTATTGTCGGCGGGGATATACTGCACGGCCTCGGTCTGCCGCGGGGCCGCCGGCGCCGACGGGGCGGGTACGGGTGAAAACTTATCAAGGCCGGACTGCCCGGCCAGGTCCCCCCAGGCGGATTGCCCGGCCATAAGCCCGCAGGGCAGGGCGAGCAAGGCGGCCAGGGCCAGATATCCGCAGTGAGCTTTCATGCTTATAGTGTAGCCCTCGGGGCTTTACCTGTAAAGCGCCACCGGGCCCAGGGCGCAATAGGCCTTATGGGCAGGTGCAAGGGGTAGTAAAAGAGGGCGGTCCCGGGGCGGGCCCTGTATGCGCTATCATACAATTTACTTCGTCCTTTCATGGTACGGTGTAATACGCCGCCCGTTTATTGGTGGAATGATGTTAATAGAGTTAAGCACTTACGAAAGTCTTAAAATATACGGAGATTTATTGAGAATTTAATATAATCATTTAATAGGGTTAATTCGGTGCAAGCTGCGTTGTATAGGGTTATTTTTACAATAGTTGGAAAAATAAATGAGCGAACATACACAGTACGCTAAAAATTTTATTGATAGGGTTGTTTTTCGTTTGGATTTATCTCCTGTATTGGCAATAAGTAAAGAGGTCCCAACAAAATTTCAAGAAAAGATTAAGGATAAATTCCCAGTTACAGATTTGGGCGCTCTTTTAGAAATAGAAACCATTATCACTGGAACTGGACGGACTGATAAGCAAAATAGTATTCCGCTTTATACATTTCGGACCGCCGACTCAAGCAAAAAAGTAATTATTTCACAAAACAACTTTAGTATTGAGGTTTCAAAATATACTGAGTTTGAGGAATTTAAGACTGATGTCTTAAATTCATATAATTATTTTCAAGGGATATATTCCCCGCTAACTATTACCCGGTGTGGCTTGAGATATATAAATAAAATTAAAATACCTGAGGGAAACCCTTTGGATTGGAATGACTATATTAACCCGTCTCTGCTTAGTTTTATAGGCTCATTCCCGGACAATCTCGGTAATATTTCCAGGGCAATGTCTCAGCTCTGTTTTAATAAAGACTCTTTCAATATTCACTTTAATTACGGCATTTTTAATCCAGAGTTTCCAGGAAAGGTGAGTCGAAAAGAATTTATATTGGATTATGACTGTTTCACGCGGGAATGCACGCAGGAAGGCGTGGAAACCCTGCTTAAAAATTCTAGTACGGAAATACAAAAAATGTTCGAGCAGAGTGTCACGCCCGGGTTGCGGGATCTTTTGGGGAAGAAAATATGATGGAATATACGCGCTTAGAATTTGATTATCCCGAGACAGATAAAAATAAAATAATCACTAGAGGCACAAAACAGATTGTTCTGGAAAAAGAACCAGAGCAGGCTATATCTTTTGAGGATAAATATTATAAGAAAACAATTCCCTCGGCTAAAGTTATAGGTACTATAAATGTGGAAGAGCAGAATAGATGAGCCTTACGTTAAACACACTTGTGTGCGAATATGTCAAGGAGACATCCTTCGCGATATAAAATTCCGTATTGTATACCCCTCTACTGACCCCGCAAAAGAGAACATAAAGGAAATATTCTTCCCTTATGTGATTATTCTGTCTCAAGATTGCGATTTAAAAAACAGTTCTCGCCCTCCTAAGTCAGGAAAAGAGGCGCTTCCGGGTGGGGTGCTAATTAAAAATCAGTTCTTGCCTAATGTCCTTTTTGCGCCTGCGTTCCCGATTGACTTGATTGCCTCTGGTGATCATTTTAAAGAAGTATTTGGTCTATGCCAAGAAGTGATTTCCAGTGATCGTAAAAAAAGAATCAGACAAAATCAGGATGATAGATACCATTTTCTGGGTACTTTTCAGCAATTGCAGATTCCAGACTTAGTAATTGATTTTAAAGCATATTTTACATTGCCAATAGAGACTATTAGCAGTCTCCATGCAACACATTATCAAGCGACATTAAGTGAGTTGTTCCGGGAAAGGCTTAATCAAAGGTTTGCTAATTATTTTAGTCGAATTGGATTGCCAGAATTATATCCGCCAACACCTCTGTAAAAGATAAGCAAGGGGTGCATTAATGTTTCAGCAGTAAGAGGGATGGTTAAAGGAAGTAATTATGAAAGAATTATATATTCGGTTTATGGCTCCAGTTATTCCGGTTACTGTAGACCATTTAATGAAAATTGTTGACAAGAAGATCCATGAGAAATATGAGCGCATAAACTTGCTCTTATCATCGCCAGGTGGGTCTGTTTTTCACGGCCTGTCGGTTTATAATTTTTTAAAAGGGGCGCCAATAGAAGTTTACACATATAATTTCGGGAGTGTGGATTCTATTGGTGTCGTCATGTATTGCGCTGGTTCCAAACGTTTTTGCGTCCCGCACGCCAGATTTTTAATTCATGGGGTTAAATTAAATTTTCAGGGTCAAGTGAGCTTAGATGAATTTCAGGTTCATGAACATTTAAAATCAATACAAATTGATCAAAAAAATGTTGCTCGTGTGATTGCGGATAATACAGGCAAAGGTTCTGACGTAATTGAAAAAGACATGCACGATAGAAAAACCTTGAACCCCAACGAGGCAAAAGATTATGGCTTGGTTAATGAGATAAAATCTGAGCTTTTTCCCGCAGGTGCAGAATTTGTTGCTATAGGAGAGCCGCTGCAACAAATGCCATTTCAGATTGTGCAACAAGTTCCTCAATCAGGGAATTTTACTAGATCGGCTGATCTTGACATTGTGACGAGTTAGGGTGTGATAGGAAAAATACACAAGCCAATGCTCCAGCAGTGACCAAGGAAATGCACAAGGTCTATCCCGATGCCGAGGAAAACACCCTGCGTAACTGGGTCAGCCAGGTCTGGCCCTTCTCCCATGAAGCAAAGTATAGTGGTCGGGTTTGTCTAGACCAGTCTTAGGCTCTTG
>Ga0116170_10000931_pt1 | contig 30502 bp, 18 predicted proteins | sample AD_JPNHW1_MetaG_FD_89797 | JGI IMG/M metagenome (GOLD analysis project Ga0116170, IMG submission 89797) | Active sludge microbial communities of municipal wastewater-treating anaerobic digesters from Japan - AD_JPNHW1_MetaG | ecosystem: Engineered > Bioreactor > Anaerobic > Digestate | place... | reverse complement strand
CCTTCTCTCCACGTCATCGCATCCATTGTGGAAGAACCGGTTCGGGTTGTCGGTCGGGGTGTATTCCAACGTCATTTTTTCCTGTTTTGACGGAGGAGGAAGCTGCGTGATGAGCTCGCGGAAGATCTCTTTCGGGTCGACGGGAGCCGTGATCCCGAAACGGCCGAGGAGCGACGAAAGCTGCTGCAGGTTGTTCAGGGCCGTCCGGGGTTTCAGGACAGGCTCGAATTCCAGCCGGACATGCTGCGTGTTGGTGAAACTGCCTCCTGTCTCGGCAGGGAACGAAGCCGGGAGGATCAGGTGCGCGTGCCGGGCCGTTTCGGTCATGAAGTAATCCTGCACCACGAGGAACGGTACCTTCCGGATCATCCCTTCAACATCGTATGCTGTCGTAGCGGCGCATCCCACGGGATCTTCGCCGAAGATGAAAAGGTTCTTCACCCGGAGGAGGGCGTCAAGGCTCCGGGAGGGTTCATTTTTTCCTTCCCCGGCCGGACACAGTCCTGAATCCCGCAATCCCTGCGAGTTGTTCTTCTCGCTCAGTCCGATCAGCCCGCTCACCGGTTTTCCCATCTTTCCCGTGATGAGCGCAAGATTAGCGAGTTCGAGGGCCGTATTGGGCGACGACTCCTTTTCGGACCAGATCAGGACAGCATTTGGTTCGTTGATGAACTGATCAGCGAAGGAGGACAGTTCCCCGGCGCTGAGGCCGGCTTCGTCGAGGAGCTTCCCGAAAGGCTCGGCCAGCAGTTTTGACCGATATTCATCAGCATTGGCAACGCGGTCGCGGAGAAACATCGTATCCTCCCGTCCCCTGGAAAGAAGATCATGATTCAGCGCTTTGACGAAAGCATAATACGACTTCACCCGGATCAACTCATCCACCTTGCGTCGCATGGGATGTTGTTCCCGGGCAGTCACCAGGGTCACCGGGATATTACGGGCAAAGCGGGCGTTACTGACCATGAAGCCGGCCACGCCGAAGTCGCGATTGATCGCTGTCCCGAGCAGGTAGATGCGGCTCGCCTCTTTCAGGGAGGCCAGGGGTGCATCCTGACGATGGTCGCTCCGGTAAGCGCGTCCGGCGTAAAGGAAGCTGCCGCATCTGTTTTCTCCGGTGGCAGCAGCCAGTTTCCGGATGAGGTACATCTCCTCGTTTGTCAGCCGGGCACCGGCGGCGAAGGCATGCTGTGATGGTTCAGCGGCGTGTATTTTCCCGGCGATCAGGTCAAAAGCCTGCTCAAAGCCGATCTCCCGGAATCCGTCCTCTGTTTTGAGCAGCGGCCGGGTGATCCTGGATGAGTCGTTATAGAGATGATACCCGAATTTCGGGAAGCGGCAGATGTTGGTATCGGGGTTCACGATGCCGGGCGCTCCGGTGGTTCCGGTGATAAAGCCGTTGATGTGTTTCAGGGTCACGGCGCACCCTACGGAGCAGTATGGGCAGATGGTCTCTGCCAGTTCTGTCCTGACGGGTCCCGGTTTGAAAGGGACATTCTCGATGATAGCTCCGGTAGGGCAAGCGGAGATGCAGAGTCCGCACGATTCGCAGGGGGTGTCGGTCAGCGCATCGCCCATGCTGGGCGCCACGTACGTCTCGAAGCCCCGGTTGACCAGGCCAAGTGCATCGGCGCCCACCACCTCGTGGCAGATCCTGACGCATCTGGCGCAGAGGATGCATTTGTTGTTATCAATTTCGATATACGGATGTCTGAAATCGATACGATATTCCTTAAAGGCGCCCTGGAAGGCACGTTGGTCGGCCCGGTACTCGGTAGCATATTGTTGAAGACGGCAGTTGAAGAAAGCCACGCAGCCGCATTCCAGGCAGCGGAGGGCTTCGTCGCGTGCGCTTTTTTCATTTGGGTATCCCAGTTCCACCTCGCAAAAGTTTTTCCGGTCGCAGGCGGGCAGCACCGGCATCTCTTCGCGGGGTTGCAGGTCAAACCGGTTCCGATAATCTTCGGGAGTCTGTTGTTTGAAGTTCTCTTTCCGGCTGATGAAAGGCTTTTCGGGAGGGATGATCAACTCGCCCGAGAGGTATTGGTGAGCGCTGCGGGCAGCGATCCTGGCCTGAGCGATGGCCTCGATGATCGTTGCCGGGCCCGTGACGCCATCGCCGGCGGCGAACACCGACGGGATGCCGGTCTGCAGGGTGTACTTGTCAGCCTCCATGTCGCCCCATTTGGTGAGTTTCAACTCCCCTGCCGTCGCGTTGGAGTTCAGATCCTCCAAAAAGTTCACATCCGTCTTTTGGCCGATAGCAGCCAGCACCACATCCACTTTCACGTTGAAGTCAGATCCTTCCACGGGGACAGGGCGGCGTCTTCCCGAGGCATCCGGTTCGCCCAGTTCCATGCGGATGCAGGTGATCGACTCCACCCCACCCTGATCATTTTTATTTATTTTCTTCGGAAGTGTCAGGAAGAGGTATTCCACGCCTTCCACTTTTGATTCGTGGATCTCGATGGGGTTAGCGGGCATCTCTTTTTCCGTGCGCCGGTATATCACATACACTTTCCCGGCGTTGCATCTGACCGCGGTGCGGCAGCAGTCCATGGCGGTGTTACCCCCGCCGATGACAGCCACGGTCCGGCCGGTGAAGTCGTACCGTTTTCCGGTCAGTTCCATGTTTTTCAGAAAGTCGATGCCGGAGAGTACATTTTCGGCGTCGTCGCCCTCGCATCCCACTCCGGTACCTTGTTGAGATCCGATGGTGAGGATGACCGCATCATATTGTTTTTTCAGATCGCGGTAGCTGATATTCTCCCCCAGTCGCTGGTTATAGAAGATATTCACTCCCAGGTCCGTGATGTTTTGCACCTCTTTGTCGACGATGCTGTTGGGCAGTCGGTATTCGGGGATGCCGTAGCGAAGCCATCCGCCAGCTTTCGGGGCTGCTTCGTAGATGTCGGCCTGATGTCCTTCCAGCTGAAGGAACCAGGCGGCGGACAATCCGCCGGGTCCGGCGCCGATGACAGCCACTTTCTTTCCGGTGGACGGTTTTTTCACCGGTATGAAAGGATGATCGGAGGCCAGGTCGTTATCCGCGATGAATCGTTTCATGTAATCGACGCCCACGGGAGCTCCTTCATTCAGCAGGTTTCTCCGGCATTGGGCCTCGCAGGGTCGCACGCAGACGCGGCCGCAGATGGCGGGTAACGGGTTTGTCTGTTTGATGAGCGCCACTGCCTCGTGGTAAAGTCCTTTGTCAATCAGGGAGATGTATCCCTGCACATCCACTCCGGCGGGACAAGTCTGTTTGCAGGGGCCCGTGCAATCGGCATAATGGTTGCTGAGGATGAGTTCCAGCGCCATCCTCCTGGATTTCCTGACCCTTTCGTTGTCGGTGTTGATCTTCATTCCCTCCGCGATCCTGGTGGAGCAGGCAGGCTGATGGTATCGCATTCCTTCTACCTCCACGACACAGATGTAGCAGGAGGCATAGGGTTCCAGGCGGTCGTCGTGACACATGGTGGGGATGAATATCCCGTTCCGGCGGGTGACATCCATGATGGTCTCACCGGGAGTGCCGGTGACAGGGACGCCATTGAGTTCGATGTTATAGACGATGTCGGACATACGTTGACGTTAAGTTAACACGATGGCATCAAATTTACATTTGGAGAAGCACACGCCGCATTTGGTGCAGCGTTGCCGGTCGATGGAATGCGGTTTCTTGCGTTCGCCGGTGATGGCGGCAGCCGGGCAGTTTTTCAGGCACACCATGCAGCCTGTGCATTTCGCGGGGTCGATGGTATACGTAAGCAGTGGGCGGCAGACCTTCGCCGGGCATTTCTTCTGAAAGATATGCGCTTCGTATTCCTCCCTGAAATACCGGAGGGTGGTGAGGATCGGGTTAGGGGCTGTCTGACCGAGTCCGCAGAGCGAATTCTCCTTCACTTGCAGGGCGAGTTCCTCCAGACGGTCTAGGTCATCCTCCCGGCCTTCTCCCTGCGTGATCCGCTGGAGGATCTCCAGCATCCGCAGGGTACCCATGCGGCAGAAGGTACATTTGCCGCACGACTCTTTCCGGGTGAAGTCGAGGAAGAACTTAGCCACGTCGACCATGCAGGTTGTCTCATCCATGACCACCATGCCGCCCGATCCCATGATGGCCCCGGTGGCGGTGACGGAGTCGTAATCGATGATGGTGTCGGCCAGCGATTCGGGGATGCAGCCGCCCGAGGGTCCCCCGAGTTGTACTGCCTTGAATTTTTTATCGTCTTTGATGCCGCCGGCCAGTTTGAAGATCACCTCGCGGATGGTGATGCCCATGGGCACCTCCACCAGTCCCGACCGTTTGACCTTGCCGGCCAAGGCGAAGACCTTGGTCCCTTTGCTGTTGCAGGTCCCGTAAGCAGCAAAAGCCTCGTCGCCGTTGAGGATGATCCAGGGGACGTTGGCATAGGTTTCGACATTGTTGATATTGGTAGGTTTCTTCCAGAGACCCTGGATCGCCGGGAAAGGCGGGCGTTTCCGGGGCATCCCGCGCCGTCCTTCGATGGAGGCGATGAGGGCTGTTTCTTCGCCGCAGACGAATGCACCGGCGCCTTCTTTGATGGTGATATCAAAATGGAACCCGTCAATCCCGAAGATATTTTTCCCCAGGTAGCCTTTTCCCCGGGCCTGTTCCAGCGCTATATTCAGCCGTTTGATGGCTAGTGGGTATTCCGCCCGGCAGTATATCACCCCGCTGGTAGCTCCTACGGCCCAGGCGGCGATGATCATGCCTTCCATCACCGAATGCGGGTCACCCTCGAGCACGGAGCGGTCCATGAAAGCGCCGGGGTCGCCTTCATCGGCATTGCAGATGACATATTTTTCGTCGGACTGGCCTGCCTGCACGAATTTCCACTTCAGTCCGGTAGGGAATCCGCCGCCTCCGCGCCCCCTCAATCCCGATTTTAACACGATGTCGATCACCTCCTGCGGAGTGATCTTCTCCTCCGCGATCTTCCGGATGGCTTTGTATCCATTTCGGGCCTCATATTCATCGATCGACTCCGGATCGATCCGTCCACAGTTTCGAAGTACGATCCGCAGCTGTGACCCCATAAAATCGTTTTCCGGGGCCTGAAACTGATCGGCATACACCACCTGTTCGCGGACAGGTCCTTTTCCGGCCAGATGGTGTTCGATGACCTCGAGGGCCCGCTCTTCGGTCATATCGCCGTAGAGGAATGTCCCGGACTCATCCGTGATCTCCACCAGTGGTTCGCGGTAGCACATACCGACGCAACTGGTCTTTTTCAGATCAAAAGCATGGTGATCCGATTCCAGAAAGTCCCTGATCCTGTCATAGGTCTTACCAGCCCCGGCCGCGATGCCACAGCTGCCCAAGCCAACGGTAACAGTGGTTTTGCTCATCGGGATGATTATTGAGTGATGTTGTTATTTTCCTGCATTAACCGGATATTCCCGACGATTTTTTCCGCCTTGGCGCCGTTGAGTTTGCCGTACGCCTGGTCGCCGATCATCATGACGGGAGCGAGGGAGCAGCAGCCGAGGCAGGCTACCGATTCAAGGGTGAACATCCGGTCGGCGGTCGTCTCCCCGTCCCTGACCTGCAACGCCTCTTCCAGCGCCTCGGTGATTTCGACAGCATGCTGAACATGGCAGGCGGTGCCGTGACACACTTTGATGATGTTTTTCCCCACGGGCTTCAGCCGGAACTGGGCATAGAAAGTGATCACGCCGAACATCTCGCTGAGGGGGATTCCGGTCTCCTCCGACATCTTTTCCAGGGCAGGACGCGGCAGGTAACCATACAGCGCCTGCATGCCTTGCAACAGAGGGATCAACGCCCCCTTTTTTCCCCGGTACTTGCCGATCAACGGATCGAGGGGAGATAAGTCAATCACCTCCTGTTCCGGAGCGACAGGCTGATTGTTGATTCTGTGTACGCGCATGTTTCGTCATTTTCACAAGAAAAAACATTGGTTCATGTCTGCCATGTAATAACGGAGATGCGCTTTTTGCCATCCATCCTGATGGTCAGCGGCTTTTCGAAATGCGCTATCGTAAAATAAGCCGTCTTTGAGATATCGGATTGTTGTTTTAAAATATCATACCGGATAAAACTGCCTGACAACTCGGGCTGTACGCAGAAATACCCCACATTCATGGAGGTGACGTTGTGGAAGAAGTGTGAGCCTGATGAAGCGTCGAGGGGGAATCCCTCAAGACTGGTCTCCACGATTACTCTTGCAAAAGAGATCTGCGGCCAGGCTACCGGGACGCCGATCCACCGGTCGCGGGTGCCCCACCGTCCCGGCCCGATCAGGACATACCGGCGGTTCTGCTCGATCATCTGCCGGTTGATGCGATCCATCTCCGCTGCCATCTCCATCGTTTGAGACTTATCGAAGGTGTCGGGATCCACAAACACCACATCATGGATATCCTCCACGATCCCGTTCCCCATCTCTTTTTCAGCATATAACAAAATGGTATCGGGATCAATTGTATTCATATCAACCTCATAATCAGATGCATTGCCAATCAACGGTTTTATCTGAAGCAGGTAGAAAGTAGCCTTGTACTCCTGATCTTTGTTCAGATCGACAGCAAATTCGATTTCGACCGGCGATCCGATGGCTTCTTTCACGACATCCAACACGACTTCGATGGTCTTGGCGAGCGGGATATAATTATACTTCAGGATATCGGCGAAGTTGATCACGCGCGGGCCGGGTTGACCCAGCCCCGCGATGATGCGATTATTTTCGGCCGAATAAACGGACGCACAATGTTTCAGCGTACCGTGATTTTCCGCTTCCCAGATATCGAGTTTCCGGAGTCCGGCCTCTTCTCCTTCGAGCAGGTTAAGGTCTTTCTTATTCAGGTCCACTGCGTAAAAATGCACCTGTGATCCCTTGTACTGATCTTTCGGGGTGTTGATCTCCAGGTTCGGGTACATGGGTGAAAACCGGAAAGCCTTCTCTCCTTCCACCACGTACCGTCCCAGTCCCATGGCGATGACCGCGAAGCCTTCCTCCGGTTTCATATGGGCAAAGGGATAATAGTTGAACGACTGTGCCACTCCGCTGATATGAGGATAGTAAACATCGTCGTAGCGACTCCCCACGACCTCCTGGATTACGACGGCCATCTTCTCCTGTTCGATGCGGTAATGGACAGCTTCCACGTATCCTTTCGCCACGTTTGAATAGACAGAAGCATAAACGAGTTTGACAGCATCCATCAGTTGTTCAAGTCTGATGACCTGATCGGGATGGTTATTGGGGATGAGGTAGGTCTCGAAGATGCCGGCGAACGGCTGGTTGAGCGAATCCTCGAACAGTCCCGACGAACGGATAGCCAGGGGCTTGTCGATGTGCCGGATGATCATCTTCAACTTTCTGATCAGCGTCTCGGTCAGTTTGCCCTGGATGAACCAGCGCCGGATAGTCTGGTAGTCGTTTTCTCTGACGACCTTTTCCCGCAGTTTGTTCCGGTCGAGGAAATATTCGAATTCATCGGTGCCGATGATCGAGGTTTTGGGTGTCCGGATATGGATATTGGGCAGGTGTTGTTCAAAGTCGTAATTATATATCAGCGTGTTGATGAACGAGAGTCCCCGTCCTTTCCCGCCCAGGGCTCCTTCGGTGAGCAGCAGGATATTCTTTTCATCCCGGATGGCAGACTCTTCGAACGGGATCACCTTACCGGTATTCTGTTCATTACGGAATTGCCGGATCACGTTGATGAGGTATTCACGCAGGCTGGCGGGGTCCCGGAAGTCAGTCACCTTGGCCGGGTTGATGATCTTGGCTGCCTGTATCTCACCCCGGGCCATCAGCCATAGCGAGAAATGATCCTTTTTCGCGTGGTACAACAACGACTCCTCGGGGATCGTCTTTAGCAGGTCCTCAAACTCTTTCAGTGAACGGGCTTCGGCGATCTGACGGCCCTCGGTATCGCGGTAAATAAAATTTCCAAAACCCAGGTAATGCGTGATAAAACTTTTGAAATCCATCAGCAGGGTATCCGAGTTCTTGTTGATGAATGACACCTTCAGTTCATACGCTTTTTCAGCATTGTTATCGTTGGATGACTGCAGAACAATGGGCAGTTCTTTAATCTCTTTCCGCATCTGTTTCACCAGGCGGAAACCGGCATTTTCGTCCAGTTTACCGTCTTTATTGAATTTCACATCCGAGATCAGGCACAGCATGAAATCTTTATAGCGGTTGAAGATATAAACCGCCTCTTCGTAAGTAGAAGCCAGCAGGATCTTGGGACGCGCTTTCAGCCGGAGGATGCGGTAGAGTTCATCGGTGGTGACATCTTCTATGATATGTTTGGTTTGTTCCAGGACGATGTTATAGAGGTTCGGGAGATACAGGGAATAATACTGAGGGTCGTCTTCCACCAGCAGGATCACTCGCACCATCCCGAGGTCGGTATCATTTTCAACATTGATTTTATCTTCCAGGTAATTGATCATGGCGAAGAAGATCTTGGAATCGCCATTCCAAACGAAGATACGGTCGATCCAGGTCAGCTTCTCCTGATCTTCGCGAAACAGCGCTGCATCGGTATTGCTGTTCAGAAGCAGGAAGACGGGGATATACTGGAAGATGGTCTTGATGGCGCTGCTGAGTTCTACCGGGAACTGTTTGTCGGTACCCATCATGATGATGACCAGGTCATAATGCTTCAGGTTGAGTTGTTCCATCACCTCATCCTTGGTGGAAACGCCTGTGATGCGGGGCATGGAGCTCAACGAAAGGGAATAATATTCTCCGAGGACATGTTCCGAGAAACGGCCCTCTTTTTCGATGCTGTAGGCGTCGTACAAGTTCGCCACGAGCAGGATCTCTTTCACCTTGAACGGCATGAGATCGTGGTACAGGTCGCGGTTGACGTTGGTACGGTTCAGGAAAGTCTGGAGCAGTTGGCGGCTGTAATGGACCGGTCCTTCTTTTTTCTGTTCTTTCGCCTTTTCTTCCTTCACCAGCCCCGACCGGCGGAGGATGGCTTTCCCTTTCACGCTGTTGAGATATCCGGCCAGGAGGTTCGACACATTGAGGAGCAGGTGTACCTCTTCTTCCAGGAAAGGCCCCTCAAAAGAGAGCGGAAAAGCTTTCAGGTAATAGACCTCAATGACTCCTTCCTGGTTGTCGATCGTCTCGAAGACCTGACGCTGGAACCATTGGGTGACGCGGAAGTTGGGAGACATCTGTTCGATATTGCCGTATTTGACGCGGCAGACGGCAAATTCGGGGTATTGCCAGGCCTTGGGCATCATCAGGCAGATCTCGTGCAAGGTCTCTTCGACGGTGGCGCCGGAGCGAAGGATCCGCGTAGCCTGGTTGATGGCCGACAGCTCTTTGAGCCGTTCATGGGTGATGAACCGTCCCTCTTTCCCCTTGATCCCGTTCAGGTAACCTTCGATCAGGGTAGCCAGGTTGATGATCAGGTTCCTTTCTTCTGCCAGGAAAGGTCCCTCATCAGCTTTGGGAAAAGGCTGGAGGTAAAAGATCTCGATCGTGCCCGACAGGCTGTCGATCGACTCAAACGCTTGTTCCATCTTCCATGCCGTCTCGCTGAATCCCGTGCTGGTGAACTCCATGTCGCTGTATCGGATTCGCGCCACGGTGTGCTCGGGATAATGCCATCCTCCGGGCAGGATCTGACAAACACCTGCCAGCGTTTCGGCGATGGGAAGAGCTTTCTTTAACAGAGCGGAAGTCTCGTTGATGACAGCCAACTCCTTGAGCCGTTCCCGGTTGTCGGAAACCAGCTTCTCTACGTTTAACTTATCCGGATGATGTCTACCGGAGCCGGCCGGGTCGTTCGACAATTCCATGAGTCGGGCTGGATGATCGTACCAAAAATAACACAAACTTCTCTCAATTACACACAAACATGACAGATTATTAGCGATTTAAGTAATATCCTTATATGTATATCAGTATATCACGTACATTTATTAAGAATAATTCTTATTATTCTGATTTAAAGCTATTTATAATGATCTATTTCCGATTTTATCTCTTGACATGCTCCTATTTTTATATATCATTGTGAAAATTTTTGCACGAACACAAATCCACACCTTATGTCACAGATGCAGAAAATGGTCGATGATTTCATGGCGCATCTCATCGCCAGAAATCCCGGTGAAACAGAATTTCACCAGGCCGTCAAGGAAGTAGCGGAATCGTTGGTTCCGTTTATCGAAGAGAATCCCAAATACAAGGCCGCGAAAATACTGGAGCGGATTGCCGAGCCTGAGCGGGTGATCCTGTTCCGGGTGCCGTGGCAGGACGACAACGGGGAGATCCGGATCAACAAAGGGTATCGTATTGAAATGAACAGCGCCATCGGGCCATACAAAGGCGGCATTCGTTTTCACCCTACCGTTAACCTGGGCATCCTGAAGTTTCTGGCTTTCGAGCAGGTATTCAAGAACAGTCTGACGACGCTCCCCATGGGTGGAGGCAAAGGCGGCAGTGATTTTGATCCGAAGGGCAAGACCGAGAACGAGGTGATGCGTTTCTGCCAGAGTTTCATGACGGAGCTGCAACGCCACATTGGTCCCGACACCGACGTTCCGGCCGGCGACATCGGGGTTGGCGGCCGGGAGATCGGGTTCATGTTCGGACAATACAAGCGGCTGCGTAATGAATTCACGGGCGTGCTGACCGGGAAAGGGCTCGAATGGGGCGGTTCCCTGGTCCGTCCGGAAGCAACCGGTTACGGGGCCGTCTATTTTGCCTCCGAGATGCTGAAGACCCGTGGCATAGATATGAAGGGCAAGATCTGCCTGGTTTCAGGTTCCGGCAATGTAGCGCAATATGCCACCGAAAAAGCCACCGATTTAGGCGGTAAGGTCGTCACCCTCTCCGATTCCGAAGGATACATCCACGATCCGAAGGGAATTGACAAGGAGAAGCTGGCCTATGTCAAACATCTTAAAAACATACAGCGCGGACGCATTAAGGAGTATTGCGACAAGTATCCCGAAGCCAAATTTTTCCCCGAGAAGCGACCCTGGGAGGTCAAAGCCGACATCGCCCTGCCCAGCGCCACGCAAAACGAGATCGACGGCAACGAAGCGAGAATGCTGGTATCCAACGGCTGTATCCTGGTCAGTGAAGGCGCCAACATGCCATCCACACCCGAAGCCATCGGGGTCTATCTGGAAAAGAAGATTCTGTACGGGCCCGGCAAGGCCGCCAATGCCGGCGGGGTAGCCACCTCAGGGCTGGAAATGTCACAGAACTCCATGCGTATCAGCTGGTCGCGGGAAGAGGTAGACGAGAAACTTCACAATATCATGATCAATATTCACAAGAATTGTGTGAAATGGGGGACCGAATCCGACGGATTCATCAACTACCTGAAAGGAGCCAATATCGGAGGATTTGTGAAGGTGGCCGATGCCATGCTGGCGCAAGGACTTGTCTAGTATGGTATGTTATTTTGTTTGGGGAAAAGGGGCTGCGCAAGCGGCCTCTTTTTTTTCACCCGCTTCCGGGCGGAACATCCACAATACCGGGATGATCAGCAGTGTCCCCCAGGTTATCATCTTATAATACTGAGCGACCATGAAAAAATGCTTGCCGATGAACAGGTTGGTAGTGAGCACCAGCAACACGAACGAAACGGACATCAGGATAAGGGATGCCCGTTTCCGCCGGATGTCGCCACCCGGATGACGGAATAATCCGATCATGCCTGCTATGATCCAGGCGATGGCGGGCGCCAGAAAGATAAAGGCATATTTTTGCTGATGAGGGAACACGAGCGGGGTGATCAGGAGGATGTATGACAGCTCATAAAACATCCGTTGGTCGGTCTCTCCTTTGAACCAGGGCTTCTTCAGGAAAGCGAAGGTCAGCAGGATAAAGAAAGCCCTGGTAATATTCAGGAGGATGCGTACTCCTGTCGTGCTGAGATCCATGATGTTCCTTTTCAGATCCAGATCATAGTAAGAAGAAGGGGCGCCAAAATAGGCCGGGATGAGCGCCGACAGGCTGTGAACGCCTTCCCCGGAGGAATTCTGGTGTGCCACGAACTCCGGGTTGGAAGGATTGATGACCGTCCACCATTCCTGCATCGTCTCGTTAAACTTACCGGGGCCAAGGTATATCACCGGCAGAAAAGTAAAGACCACCACAAAAATCAGGGTGAGCGCCGTGGCTTTAAACTTTCCCCGCATCACCAGGTAAGGGACCATGACCAGCGGCAATAACTTGATACAGATACCCAGGGCGATCAGCATGGAACCACCGAAGTTGTGCGATCGTGTTATCAGGAGGAACCCTTCGAGGCACAGATACAGCAACACAATGGTCATCTGCATCATATCAAAATTATAGAGGATGTACCGGAAAGAAAAGAGCAGCAGGAAGAAAGTGAAGACCAGTGTTTCGGCCGCCGACATGACTTTTATTTTCAGAAAAGAAGAAATAATGCCATAAATACGGTACAGCAGGAAGAGATCCAGCAGCACCCAGCAGGTATAAATGAATTTGACGGGAAAGTAGGTGAACGGGACCAGTATCCCGGCGAAGAACGGGGAATAGGAATAGTTCAGGAACGTCCCGGCCCCTGTGAAGATGGGGGTATGGTACACCGCCTGACCGTTTCGCAATAACTCGCCCGCGTTCAGGTAAATGATCATGTCCCCGCCATTCCCCAGCCATGCTTCTTTCATCCCATAAATGAGAAGCAGGAATCCGGCAATGACGAGGAGACATTTCTCCTCGTGTTTCATTTCAGGAAGAATGATTTGGGTCGCAGGACGCGGTCAAAAACAAAGAACTGAGCCAGCACCAGGTCCTTATCGTCATTGATCAGGGCATAGAAACGATCCATATCAAACGGTACCGGTTTGCCATTCATATCGGTTTCTCCGGCGGTAGCAGGCCGGCGGAAGGTCTTGATCACGGTGGTGATCCCTGCTGTATCGGTCACAGAGATATTTACGAAGGGAGGCAGGCTCAATATCGAATCCTTGCGAACTTTATCCAGGTCATCCAGTAAAACCTCATAATTCAGGTTCCGGAAGCCATTCAGGAAGTTGATCAGGGCGAGGGTATCCACATGCCCCGGCACCGGCCGTTCGTCAGGATAGCTAAGCAGGGAGACGGACTGTTTGGAGTTCCGGATGATGTACGACTCGGCCGGAGCTTCCGGTATCTCTACCTTCACCATGGTGATCTCGGTGAGGGTGCGCTTGATCACGGTATAATCCCTCCAGTATTTTTCAATCGGCATATAACGCGGGTTGACGATTCCACGGAAGCCGGGAAGGCGCACGGCAAAAGGTTCATCGGAACCCTCCATGAGGAAATACGACCCGCGGTTATTCGGGGTGGCGCCGCCTACATAATACACTTTCATTTTCTTCTCGTGCGGGAAGAGGCGAAGACCGAACAGGTCGATCCGGTATGCCTGCTTATAGATCTCCACCTTCACCGAGTTCGCCGCCATTTGCCGGATCACTCCATTGCGCGCCGCCTTGCCGACCGGCATTGACACTTCGAGGTCCTGCATGGTCTGCAGCAGCATGCTGATGTTAAAAGGCGAAGCCTCGTACTTCCCGTTCACGATCCAGTGTCCGGGACTTTTACGGGCCAGGGTCAGGGTGTTGTTATTCTTGTCTGCCATGAAGATGCGCGTCACCATCGAGGTGTCATTCACCGCGAAGTCACTCGATTTCCCGCTCAGTGTCGAGGTGGTATAGGTCATGATCAACACAACGGCGACGATGGCCAGGATCAGTACCCCGAGAAATATATAGACATTCTTTTTCATTTTATTTAGAATCATTTAAAGTAAGATGATGCTTCGGTGCGTATTTTCTGCGTCGGATCCAGAGTTTCACGAACCCGAAAATGCCGATGATCAGCAGAGGTCCGAAGATGTTGAGTAGTTGCCAGTAGATTTTTTCATCGGTGAGACGGGCGGTATCGAGCTGGCGGAGTTTCAGCTCGCGTGATCTCACGGAGATCAGGCCCGAGTCATCGGTCAGGTAATTCATCACATTCATGAGGAGGTCCTTGTTACCAAAGGTTTCGCGTGTATACTGGTCAAATCCGAGGGGCAGCGGGTATCCGTCGCGGTAATGGAACTGGTTTTTCGCGACATCTCCATCGGCGATCACGACCATTTTCGTTGGTTTGCTCTTTTCGCGGAATCCCAGGGCCTGGTTTTGGGCCAGTTCAGGGGGAATGCGGAACTGGAATGCGGAAGTGAACGATCCTTCCAGCAACACTGCCACGGGTTGTGGCCCCTGGCTGAACTGTTCCCGGTCAGGTTCCTTACTTAATATCTGCAGGTCGATGAGGGCCGGCACATTGACGGTCCTGGAATAGGGCGAGGTCGTCAGCAGGATGGTCTTCTTGATCCCGGGCACCTCCACCGTGTCGGCCACGCTGACAAACTCCGTTTTGATGGCATTCAGTCCGTTCACGATGGGATGTCCCTGTACCGGCGTTGCCAGCGGGAAGAAGTACCAGGGGAAAAACTCGATCTGTGGCTGGTTGCCGATCATGCCGGTGGTCAACGGGATCTTGAGGGAATAAAGGTCCATCACCAGGCTGGTGCTGAGCCGCACCCCATAACTGAAGAGCATATCCTCGAGGTTGATGTCGTTGGCGATGCCCATGGTGGTGTTGTATTTCTCCAGGCTGTCCATGCTGGCGAACACAGGGTCAATGAGCCAAAGCACGCGTCCGCCGCGCATGATGAACTGGTCGATGAGGAATTTGTCCTTTTCATCAAAAGGTTTCACCGGTTTATCGATAATGATCGCTTTGTATTTGTTCACCAGCGGTTCGTGGACGGTGTCTCCTTTCAGCCGGATGGCCAGGCTGTTGATCTGCTGGCCGATGGTAACCCGGTCGACCTGGTAATACTCGAGCATGGACTGTTCCAGGTCGATGGTTTCTGCCTTGCTGAGTTCACCCTGACCTTCGATGATCGCGACGGCAGGTTTGATTTTGGTAGTGAGTTTCTCGATAGCCGATGCCAGGTTGTATTCGAGGGCCTGGATGGAATTGTTCAGCACCTTCTCGGAATTCACATTCAGTTGGGACATCAGCAATTGGACGGGCACCTCCCGACCTTTGTAGGAGACGATGGCGCCGGGGAAAATGATCAGCTGGCGGGACTCCCCTTTCTGATTCAATCGCAGGTCGGTGGGTTGAAGTCCTTGTTCGACCAGTTGTTTATACACTTCGTTGCGTTCGCTTGCTTTGGGGTTTTCCGAAGGGTTGACGAACTCGAATTGGATGTCGCTGTTGTATGCCCGGAATTCATCGAGCATTTCGCGGGTCTCATTGGCCAGCCGGCGAAATCCGGGTGGCAGGTCTCCTTCAAGGTAGACTTTGAAGAAGACGATATCGTCGGTTTTCTTCAACAGATCCCGGGTGGCAGGTGACAGCGAGTATCTTTTCTCAGCGGTGAGGTCAAACCGGGTAAATACGAAGGAAGAGATAATGTTCAGGAGCAGGATGGCAGCAACTCCGAGGAGGAGCCAGCCGATGTTGCTGCGTTTTATGTTTCGTTTTTCACTTTTCGCCATACGTCGTTGCAGTTTGGGTTACCATTTGCGGCTTTCCAGGGAAAGCTTGGTAAGCAGGATGAAAAAAGCCATGACGCTGAGGAAATAGATCATGTCGCGGGTGTCGATCACGCCTCTGCTGACAGAGGAGTAGTGAGCGCTGAGACCCAGCGACTGGATCATCAGTCCCAGTTTCCCGGAAAGTACAAAGGTGTAGATGAGTCCGAACCCCATGTACATGAAGAAGCAAAGTACGACGGCCAGGATGAAGGAGACGATCTGGTTATCGGTGACAGAAGAGGAGAAAATGCCGATGGAGACGAAGGTAGCTCCGAGCATGATCAGACCGATATACGAGCCCCACACGGCTCCCGAGTCGATATTTCCTTTGGGTAACCCCAGTTGATACACGCTGAAGTAGCAGACCAGGGTTGGAATGAGTGCGAACAGCACCAGCACCACCCCTGCCAGGAACTTGGCCATGATCACCTGTAAGTCGCTCAGGGGCTGGGTCATCAGCAGTTCGAGGGTGCCGCTTCGTTTCTCATCAGCAAAAGCCCGCATCGTGATAGCAGGGATCAGGAACAGAAATACGAAAGGAGCCAGCACGAACAATCCGTCGAGTCCCGCATACCCATAGTCGGGGATGTTGAACTCAAGCGGAAAGACCCACAGGAACAAACTCATCATCAACAGAAATACAACGATGACGATGTATCCGATAAGCGAATTCAAAAACCCGTTGATCTCTTTTTTGAATAAGGTATACATGCCTTTTGGTTTTGAGCGGCAAAGTTACAGTTTTTTAGGTTCCGATATGAAAAGGTCATGAGGGAGTGAAACAAGGCAGCTAACCGCCACTACTCATTGCTTTTTTCATAGGCCCTGATGATCCTGCTCACCAGCTTATGCCGGATGATATCCACCTCATCGAGGTAGATGAACCCGATGCCGGAGGTATCTTTAAGGATAGATTGCACGTGAATGAGCCCCGAGACCTGGTTTCTGGGCAAGTCGATCTGTGTGATGTCGCCGGTGACGATAAATTTAGAGGAGGCGCCCATGCGGGTAAGGAACATTTTCAGTTGTCCGGGAGTAGTATTCTGGGCTTCATCAAGGATGACGAAGGCGTTGTTCAGGGTTCTTCCGCGCATAAAGGCCAGGGGAGCGATCTCGATGATGTTGTCTTCGAGGAAAGAAAGGAGTTTCTGGGTGGGAAGCATGTCGCGCAGCGCGTCGTAAAGGGGTTGCAGATAAGGGTCGAGCTTCTCTTTCAGATCGCCGGGCAGGAAGCCCAGGTTTTCGCCTGCTTCCACGGCGGGGCGGGTCAGGATGATGCGTTGTACCTCTTTGTTTTTCAAGGCCCTGACGGCGAGCGCGACGGCGGTATAGGTCTTGCCGGTACCGGCCGGGCCGATGGCAAAAACCAGGTCGTTCTGGTCACAGGCCTCCACCAGCCGGCGCTGGTTGGGCGTCCTGGCGCGGATCAGCATCCCGTTACGGCCATGAACAAGCACTTCGGCGTGATGACCTTCGGCCTCCAGCGGATGGTCTCCGTCGGCGGCCTCCAGCAACAACCGGATGTCCTCTTTGGTGAGCCGGTTGAACTTCTCGAAGTGAAGCAGCAGCATCCGGAACTTCTCTTCAAAATCAAGCAGATCCGATTCTTCACCGTAAGTCTTTACGACGTTGTCGCGGACGACGATCTTCACTTTGGGAAAAGTGTTGCGCAGGATTTCCAGGTTTTGATCATTCACCCCGAAAATATCCAGGGGAGGGCAGGATTCAATCGTGATTATTTTCTCGCTCATGAAAAAATTATACCTTTGATACGCAAAAGTAATCAATTTCAGATGGCGATCATAACGCTCACCAGCGATTGGGGGATTCGCGATCACTACGCGGCATCGGTAAAAGGAGCGATTCTTAGTTATTATCCGGAAGCCCTGATCGTTGATATCTCTCACACCATCCAGCCTCACAACCTCAACCAGGCCGCTTTCGTGGTCAGAAACTGCTATCACAGTTTTCCCCAGGGCACCATTCATATTCTCGGTATCTGCGAAGAAGCTTCCATCGAAACACCGCATACCCTGGTCGTATATGACGGTCATTATTTCATCGGAGCCGACAACGGCATCTTTTCCCTGATCTTCGACGAAATGCCGGAGCAGGTGATCGAACTCGATGTGTTGCAGGATTCCGATTACTTTACTTTCCCCGGCCGTGATGTCTTCGCCAAAGTAGCCTGTCACATCGCCCAGGGCAAACCCATCGGCGAGCTGGGACATCCCAAAAAAGGAGTCAGGCAGAAGATCGCTTTCCGCCCGGTAGTGGACGAAAGCGCTATCCGGGGAAAGGTCATCTATATCGATAATTACGAAAACGTCTATACCAATATCACCGAGAAGCTCTTTAAAGAAGTGGTGAAGAAACGTAAGTTTGCCATCACCTTCAACACCCGTTCCAACCGCATCACCGACATAAAAAAGTCGTACCTCGACGTGCCTCCCGGCGAAATGCTTGCCCTCTTCACCACCAGCGGCCATCTTCAGATCGCCATGCGAAATGCTAACGCCGGAGGACTCCTCGGTCTCAAACTCGATACGGCCGTGACGGTGGAACTGGAGTAGCGATCGTTCTCTGACTTCAGCACTTTATTTCCTAAACTTCTATCTTTGCACCAAAATATACTCCCATGGTGAACGTAATCAAGCAAACCAATTATTCTTTCCCGGGCCAGAAGAGCCTTTACAAGGGGAAAGTACGCGATGTGTACAACATCAATGACAAATACCTGGTAATGGTCACTTCCGACCGTATTTCGGCGTTTGATGTGGTGTTACCGAAGGGCATCCCGTTCAAAGGCCAGGTACTGAACCAGATCGCGGTGAAGTTTCTCGACGCCACTGCCGACATCTGCCCCAACTGGAAAATCGCCAGTCCTGATCCATCGGTCACCATCGGCCGGTTCTGCAAACCTTTCCCGTTGGAGATGATCATCCGCGGCTACCTCACCGGAAGCTCCTGGAGATCGTATCAGAAAGGCGCCCGTCAGATCTGCGGCGTCGCCATCCCCGAGGGAATGAAAGAACACCAGCGTTTCCCCGAACCCATCATCACTCCGACGACCAAAGCGACGGAAGGCCACGATGAAGATATCTCACGCGAAGAGATCCTGAGCACCGGACTGGTCACGACCGAGGATTACGCCCTTCTCGAGAAGTACACCAGGGAGCTGTTCCGGCGGGGCACTGAAATTGCCGCCAAGATGGGACTGATCCTGGTCGATACCAAATACGAATTCGGAAAAGGAAGTGATGGCAAGATCTACCTCATCGACGAGATCCATACTCCTGATTCCTCCCGCTATTTCTACCTGGAAGGATACGAAGAACGCCAGGCACGCGGCGAGCAACAACGTCAACTTTCGAAAGAGTTCGTCCGCGAATGGCTGATGGAACACAACTTCATGGGGAAAGAAGGACAACAGGTGCCCGAAATGCCCGATGAATTCGTTCAACAGGTCTCCGACCGCTACATTGAACTCTACGAGCAGATCACCGGTGAGAAATTCATTAAATCCGACACGTCGGATGTCATCGCCCGGGTCGAGAAGAACATTCTCAACTGGCTGAATTACAACAAGTAACAGCTATCACGGCTTTACAGCCGGTTTTCTGACCGTCACCCGATGATCCTCTTTCGCTGATCTGATGCCAGCGCTGATGACCGATAGGAGTTCGTCTCCTTCCTTTTTCAGTTGGGATAGTTTTTCCGGCTTGATCATCTCGCACGTTTCGATATACTCGAACCAGAACAGGGTATCATCAATGCCATTGCCGGCCAGGTGCATTTTGTTCAGGAACTCTTTCCGCAACCTCGACCGGGATGCTTGCCGGTAATTCACTCCGGCGGAGACGGCTGCCCGAAGGATCTGTTCTGAGATCACCTCAGTTGTAACTTCTTTAGGAAGGTGGTCGATCATCCTCGTGATCCGGATAGTGTAGCCGACGATCCTCTTAAAAACATCTTCTTTTGTCATAATCCTGATTTTTGGTCTTCCTTAATCCGGTTTCAGGACAAAAGGTAATGCAGGTATTTTCAGATTTTTTCCTGAAGCGCCCGGAGAAGAAGCTGCAGGTCCATGATCTTCTCGGGGTATCCCAATTGATTGTAGGTATAAATCAGCACGTTGAGCAGTCGTTCGATGATATCGATATTGGAACAGGGAAGGAAGAAGCTGTTTTCCGGCTGGATATTCACCTGGCGGAGGAACAGGTCAATTTCTCTGCGGGTGAACACGGCTCCTTTATTGAACGGGTTAATGTAAAACAGCACGTCATCTTCGGTTGTATGTTCCGTCGCCGGTCCGTTGAGGCAGGTCAGGATGAAATGTTGGGGCAGATTCACCCCGTAGATGGGAAGGTTGAGTTTCGATGTCAGAACCAGGTACAACATCCCGAGTGAGAGCGGGCTGCCGCGTCGTGTCTCGAGCAGCGTGTTCAGGTATTGGTTCTGCGGGGCATTGAGATGGATCTTGTTTCCTTCGAACAGGTTCACATCGAACAGGATGTGGTTGATCACCCTGACGTTGTCCATGGGAGTCAGGTTATCGTTGAGTTCCAGCCACATCGACATTCGCATCTGTTCGATGCGGTGGATGATTGAAGTCTCATCCAGGTCGGGATATTGGCTTCGGGTGACCAGCAGGTGGCCATTCAGCAGGTCGGATGAGCCGAGCCTGACCCATTCGCGGAGGTCGCTGTAGAGGCTCTCCTGCCGGATGCTTTGCATGATGCCGGTGATCCGTTGATGCATCAGTTCACTGAACGTCTCCTCCATCGCCTTTTCCAGGAAGGGCAGCGCCTCTTTCCCAAAGGCATATACCTTATGGCGGATCTTCAGGTAGGTCTCCTCGTCCGGTTCATCCATCAGGCTGATCATGGCCTTCAGTTGTTTCTTCTGGTCGTCAGTGATCATATTACAAAGGTAAGGTCAATTCATGAAATGCTTTTACCTTTGTACCATGAAAACCGAAATCATCAATATTGGAGACGAATTACTGATCGGTCAGGTGGTGAACACAAATGCCTCCTGGATGTCCGAGCAGATGAGCTTGGCCGGGTTCCCCGTGGTGAGGACGACGGTGATTCCCGACAACCGCACCGAGATCATGACCGCCTTGCAGGAGGCGACGGAGCGGGTGGATATTATCCTGATCACCGGCGGTCTGGGACCGACCAAAGACGATATCACCAAAGCTGTTCTGGGTGATTTCTTTCACGCGAAGCTTGTCTTTTCCGAAGCAGCTTATCATGACATTGAGCATCTGTTCACTGTCAGGGGATTTCCTGTCACCGCGCTCAACCGCTCGCAGGCGGAGGTTCCCGAAGGGTGTGAGGTCATTCCCAACCGGAACGGCACGGCGCCGGGGATGTGGTTTGAAAAAAAGGCGGGAGCGGACGGCCGCACCGGACCGCTGGTGGTGGTCTCGATGCCGGGTGTTCCGTTCGAGATGAAAGCCATGATGAGTGAACAAGTGATACCGCGGCTCCGGGAGAAGTTACGCCCGATGGCCATCTATCATAAGACCATCTGGACTCAGGGGATCGGCGAGTCGTTCCTTTCGGATATGCTCGAGCCCTGGGAGACGAAGCTGCCGGAAGGCATCACCCTGGCCTATCTTCCTCAGCCCGGCATCGTCAGGCTCAGACTGACCGCGAGAGGGAACGACGAGGCGGAGATCCGGCGTATGACCGACGGCGAAGTGAAGAAGCTGGAAGCGATCATCCCGCAATATATTTATGGTTATGATAACGAGACGCTCGAAGAAGTCATCGGCAGGGTGCTGGCAGAAAAGAAGGCGACGCTGGCTACCGCTGAAAGTTGTACCGGCGGTTACATAGCTCACCTCATCACCAGCGTTGCGGGCAGTTCGCGTTACTTCCAGGGGTCGGTCGTGGCGTATGCCAACAGGGTCAAGGAAGAGGTCCTCGGCGTGAAGCGCAGCACGCTTGAGCAACACGGGGCGGTGAGCGAGCAGGTCGTGACGGAGATGGCCCTGGGTGTCAGGGAGAAGCTGCACGCCGACTATGCCATCGCCGTGTCGGGCATCGCAGGTCCCGATGGCGGGACGCCGGAAAAGCCTGTGGGAACAGCCTGGATTGCCATTGCCACTCCCGGTGGGGTCTTCGCGAAACACTATCTCATGGGAGACCATCGCGAACGGAACATCCGCAGGGTCGCGCTGGAAGGGCTGAATATGCTGAGAAAAGCCATTCTTTCAGCCTAAAAAAAAGTACTCATCTCTTCTTCATCACCCATACAAAGGAAGGAGATTTGAAAAAACATTTGCAGAATCAAAAAAAATTACGATCTTTGCACTCCATTTTCGAATAAAAGTATAACGTCATGGCAAGGATTTGTGAAATTACGGGCAAAAGCAGTATGAAAGGCAATAGCGTTTCCCACTCCAACAGGAAAACCAAACGTTTATTCAACCCGAACCTTCAGACCAAGACCTTCTATCTTCCCGAAGAAGATCGTGAAATCACCCTGAGGGTATCTGCTGCCGGATTACGGACTATCAACAAAAAAGGTATCTCCGCTTGTGTAAAAGAAGCAAGGGAAAAGGGATATCTGGCTAAATAATAAAGAAACTTCATGGGGAAAAGGGCACTTCTGAAAATTTGGAAGCGCCCTTTTTTATTGGAAATAAAATGCATTTTTTTTCGTTAGAGTTGATTGCGGATCCAATTCTGAAAAATGAAACACCTCACAGCTCTCCTCCCCTTTCTGTTCGCGTTGTATTTACCTCATGCCTCGAGCCAGGAGATCAATGAAAAACTGGTGCAATTTTCAGGTGTCGTTGTCACGGCCGACAGCCTGAATGCCGTTGCCTTTACCCACATCATGGTAAAAAATTCGAAAAGGGGCACCGTGAGTGATAATTTCGGATATTTCTCTTTTGTCGCTCATAAAAAAGATACGGTCCTGTTCAGCGCCATGGGGTATAAAACAGCCACCTTCATTATCCCGGATACCATCACCAAACAGCGCTATTCCCTGATCCAGATCATGACGAGCGACACCCTGACCCTCCCCGTCGCCTACATCGTCCCCTGGCCCACATATGAGGAGTTCAAAGAAGCATTCCTGAACCTTGATATCCCTGATGACGACCTGGAGATCGCCCGGAAAAACCTGAACGGCGACAAGATCAGGATGTATGCTGACAAGATGCCCATGGACGGGCGGATGAACTACAACAATTACATGCAGAATCAAACCAGTAAACTATACTATTTCGGGCAGCAGCAGCCCATCAGCATTCTGGATCCCTTTGCCTGGGCCCGTTTCATCAAGGCATGGAAAGAGGGAAAGTTCAAAAAGAAGGAATATAAAGAGAATTAGCGTAATTTCGGGGTGTTGTTTCCCATTCGGCAAGATGGTTAGAAAGATCCTCTTCATGGCAGCATTTCTTTTCCTGGCAGTGAAAATGTCATGGGCTCAGGAAGGTGTGCTTTCCGGGACCGTCTCGGATGCGGAAGGGAATTTCATGCAATACGTTAACCTGGCCATCAAAGGGACCACCTCAGGAACTACTACGGGGAGAGGCGGTTACTTTGAGATGAAGGTGCCGGCCGGAACAGAAGTGACGATCCTCTATTCGTTTGTAGGGTATAACACCGATTCGCTGGTGGTCAACCTGAAACCGGATGAACACCGGAAAGTGGAGTTGACCCTGAAACAGATCTCCACCGAACTCTCGACCATCGAAGTCAAAGACCAGCAACTCCGGACCAACACGTTCAACCGTCTCGATCCGAAGACCGTTACCCTGATCCCTTCCATCAATGCGAGTGTGGAAGACCTGATCAAGACCATGCCCGGTGTGTCATCTCATAATGAGCTGAGTTCTCAATACTCCGTCAGGGGCGGCAATTACGACGAGAACCTGGTTTTCATCAACGACCTGGAGATCTACCGGCCCTTTCTGGTGCGATCGGGCCAGCAGGAAGGGATGAGCATTATCAATCCCGACCTGGTTTCCGGCATCTCTTTTTCAGCAGGAGGATTTGATGCGCGATATGGTGATAAGATGTCATCCGTTCTTGACATCCGGTACAAAAAGCCTGAGTCTTTCCGCGGGTCGTTCGACGTAAGCCTGCTCGGCGCCAATGCCCATCTGGAAGGGACCATCGCCAAAAAGATCACTTACCTCCTCGGTACACGGTACAAGTCAAACAGCTACTTCCTGCAAGGGATGGATACCAAAGGCAATTACAAACCACGGTTCTTCGATTTTCAGGGTATGGTCGGGTACGACATCTCCCCCAAATGGGAGTTCTCCGTATTGGGTATCTATTCCAATAATTCGTACAAGCTGATTCCCGAAACCCGGGAGACCAGCTTTGGAACGCAAGACGAAGCCTATCAGATAAAGATTTATTTTGACGGGAAAGAGGTAGACAGCTACCAAAACTGGCTGACCTCCGCGACCCTGACCTGGAAACCCAACGACGATCTCAGGATCAAACTGATCTCTTCCGTATATCAGACCTGGGAACGGGAAACTTATGATATCTCGGGAGAGTACTGGATCGGGAAGCTGGAAACCTTCCAGCAGTCGTCGGAATACGGTAATGTGACCGACATCATGGGTGTGGGAGCCTACCTCGATCATGCCCGGAATTATCTCGATGGCACTGTTTACAATTTCGAGCACCGGGGATCCTGGAACAAGAACAAAAGCCAGACCTTATGGAGTGTGAAGTACCAGCATGAAACCTTCACCAACTACATCAGCGAGTACCAGCTTCAGGATTCGGCCGGGTATTCCCTGCCCCACCCTGCCGATACCCCGGGTTTCCCCAACAACGATCTGCAACCGCTGGAGATGAGTTACTCGCTTCATGCCGACACGAGTATGTCCACGAACCGGGTATCAGCTTTCCTGCAAAACACCTGGACTTTCAAATGGAGAAAGGCCGATTTCGCGGTAACGGCAGGACTTCGCAGTATGTTTAACGACTACAACCATGATGTGGTAGTCAATCCCAGGGTCAGCATTTCCGTCAAACCAAAATGGAAAAACGACTGTGTCTTCCGAATCTCGGGAGGTTATTATTCCCAGCCCCCGAGTTTCCGCGAGATGACCGACCTGACGGGAATGATCGTATCCGGGTTGAAAGCACAGACCTCCATCCAGGCCGTGGCAGGCAACGATATTTATTTCAGGGCCTGGAACCGTCCGTTTAAGTTTGTCACGGAAGTTTATTATAAATACGTACAGAACCTTATTCCTTACGAGATCGACAACCTGAAGATCCGGTATTATGGCACCAACGATGCTCACGGGTACGCCACCGGCATTGATTTCAGGGTCAACGGGGAATTTGTGAAAGGGATTGAGTCGTGGGCCAGTCTTTCGTTGATGAAAACCATGGAATACTACGAGGGGCAGTGGATCCCCCGTCCCACTGATCAGCGGATCAATCTGGCGATCTTCTTCCAGGATTATATTCCGAAGGCGCCGACATGGAAAGTCAACCTGACGCTGGTATACGGCACCGGGCTCCCCATCGGGCCTCCCGATTCACCACGTTCGGAACAGGATATCCGTCTTCCCGCCTATCGCCGTGTTGACATCGGCCTTTCGAAACAACTGATCGGGGACAGGACGAGATTCAAATCGACCAATCCGCTCAGGGTGTTTGATCAGATGTGGATATCGATGGAGATCTTCAACCTCCTTCAACTCAGTAATACCGTATCCTACCTATGGATTACCGACATCACCGGCCAGCAATATGCCGTTCCGAACTACCTGACTCCGCGCACGCTGAACGTGAAACTCATCGCTGAGTTCTAAATCAGATTAAAAATATCTTACCTCCGGCATGCGGTTGGTGTGGAAGAGATCAAAATCATAACCGATTCGGATCTCATGAGAGCCGTGATTATAGGAGGAAAGCTGGTTAAACCAGGCATCATAAGAGTATCCGATGTGCAGGTTTTTCCGGATATTGATCTCCGCCATGGCAGTGAGACAGTTTTCAGTACGGTATGACACTCCCAGCCAAAGCACCTTATTGATCAACACGGACAGGCTCAGGTCGGCCTGGACGGGAGCGTTCTGGGTATATTTCACCAGGGCAGCCGGGCGGAAATCCAGGTTTTCATTTATCGGGATCACCACGCCCGACATGGCGTAGAAATGGCGCATCAGTTTAGAGAAAGAAGTCTTGTCCTCATCGGCATTTTGCGACACCACGATCCTGTTCTGCAACAGGTGAGTGGATGAAATCCCGATGTAATATTTGGGGGTGTAATAATAGAATCCGACACCAGCGTCAGGCACTGCCCTGTTCTTCACCTGATCATTCAGCAATGGATCGTTCGGGTTCTCCGGATTGAGGGCACTCCAATCGATATCCAGGTAATCAAAGCCAAATTGAGCTCCCATGGAGAGAGTCCCTTTGGGAAACAAAATCCGGTAGGCAAACGACCCCATTACACCGGTTTCGACGGTCGGACCCAGTGCATCACGGTAGGTATATAACCCCAATCCCAGATGTGGATTCTTTAAGTTGGTATGGCCTGCGAACGACATGGTATTCGGTCCATCCTTCACACCAACCCATTGAAAACGATCGATGATGTCGATTGACAAAGCTTCTGAGGAACCTGCATAGGCCGGATTGATCGCCACCTTATTAAACATGTATTGGGTGAAGATGGGGTCCTGCTGTGCGAAGACCCTGAAGGAGGCGACAATCAGCAGCAAGATCAAAGCTGACTTTTTCATATTACTTCTTTTCTATTATTCTGACTAACAATCAATTCTATTAAAAACTACCCCTTACGAAAACCCATCCCTGGTACGATCCTACATGCTCGAGTTTGATGATGTAGAAGTAAGTCCCGTCAGGAACCGATTCTCCGTTTTTATTGGTGCCGTCCCAGATCACATCCGAGTTATTATACCCGTTGAATGTGCGGATTTTGTCACCCCAGCGATTGAAAATGATCACCGAATTTTCCGGATATTTTTCAATTCCGCTGATGGTCCAGGTATCGTTAACGCCATCTCCATTGGGAGTGATCACATTATAGATCTCGATGGGCACTCCTTCGCCGATGGTGATATAGATCATGGCGGTATCAGTCTGCGGCAGCGAATCGGAATCCTGAATGAAATACCTGATGGAGTCTATTCCCTGATAATCTTTATCGGGGATATAAGTAAATGAGCTGTCATCGGTTGAGGAGACAGATCCATGATGCGGACCTTCGAGGATAAAATAATGCAAGGTGGTTCCTTCCGGATCGTAATCGTTGTTCATCGGATGAATCAGCACCGGTATGTCAGCGATAGTCTGGGCGTAATCGTCCACCGCTACCGGAGCAAGATGAGCCACCCCTACGTTGATGTTCACGGAATCAGAAGCGGCGCATCCGGTTACGAGATCGAGGGCGGTAAGCACCAGGGTCACATTTTCGTTCACCGGCACCGTTGTCGGATCTTCCACATCGGGATTTACGAGGTATTGAGCAGGGGCCCATTGATAACCATAGACTCCCGATCCGCTGCTGACGGTAGCATCGATGACCACCGATGTTCCCGGTTGAGTGGAAAGATCAGGTCCTGCATTTACCATCGGGGCACCGTTCAGGGTGAGTACCAGGCTGTCGGAGGCTGTTCTGTCAGCACATCCGCCAATTCCTGATACCGTGATGTTCATCACCATGTCGCCGGCCATGCCCGATGGAGTTTTATAGGTCACTGCCAGAGAGTCCGGATTATTGTTCAGCAGGATCCCGTTGGCAGACCAGCTCACCGCGCTGTAGTTGGCAGCGGTAGCGCTGTTGAGATGAATGGTGGTTCCCGCGCAGACACTAAGGTCAGGACCTGCCTCTACGGAAGGTTTCCCGGAAATGGTCACCATCAGGGTATCGGATATCGGGAGGCAACCGCCCAACGGAGTAGCCGTCAGGATCAGCGACACTTTTCCTTGTTCAATATCAGCCTGGCTGGGATGATAAACCGGGTTCAGCAGAAGATGGTTATCAAAAGCACCCGTACCGGTAGTACTCCAGAATACATCTTCGTAATGCTGACCGGAGGCTTCGGTGATCAGCAGGTTTTCATCTTCGCAGATCATCTGGTCGGGACCCGCTGATATCTGTGGGGCCGGATGGAAGGTCAGTACCTTTTCATCCACGATACTGTCACAGGGTGCATGTGCAAACACTTTTAGCACCAAGGTTACCTCTCCTGTCTCACCAGGCAGCGGGATATAGGTTGGATGAAGGGTGGTATCTCCGGTCAACGTGCCGGCTCCGTTGTGAGTCCAAATCAGATACTTGTAATTTTCCGCGGTTGCATCATTCACAACAACCTGATTATCAACACATTGCACCTTGTCATCTCCCGCGTTTACAGAAGCCGGTTTGGTGAGGGAAAGAATCAAGGCATCGGCCGCATCTGAGCAAGTGCCTATTCCGTGAGCAACAAGGGTAAGGGTTATTTCTCCCGATTGCACATCTTGCTGGCTTGGGTAATAAACCGGGTGTAAGATGGTGGAATCGTTGAAAGAGCCTGTTCCGGAGGTATGCCACAGCAGGGAGGAATACCCGTTTCCATCTGAAGATGCCAGTTCCACCGGTGTTGAGCCGCAGGTTTCAATATCCGAACCGGCATTTACTGCAGGCGCCGGGTTAATGAAGAGATGTTTCGAATCCATGACTTCGCCACACGGTGAGTACCCGAAGATTCTCATGGCCAATTCAACGGTATCGACTTCGCCGGGAGCCGGGATATAGGTCGGGGTAAGGGAATTGGCATTAATCAGGGTCCCTTGTCCGTTGTGGGTCCAGAGAATGGCATTGGCATTGACCGCCCAGGCGTCGCTGACAGTATAGGATTCTCCCTCACAAATGCTGGCATTAGCGCCTGCTCCGCCTTCCGGGTACGGAGTAATCTGTAACTGCATTTCATCGGTAGCTCCACCGCACGGACTGATTCCGGTTACAGTGAGTGTCAGGGTGACCGTTCCGCTTTCATTGGTTGCGGGGACGTAGGTCGGGGAGATAGCAGTAGGGTTGTTGATCGTTCCCTGTCCGTTATGCGTCCACATAATGGAATTATAATTTCCGGCAACAGCACCTGTCACGGTGAAAGAAGTTCCCTCGCAGGTGGTGGCATCCGGTCCGGCCCAAGCCTGAGCGGCGCCCTGAATCGTCACCAGCATGGTATCTGTTACCGGCGTGCATGGAGAGGATCCATAGGCTGTAAGGATTAATCTGACGTCGCCGTTAGTGATATCCTGGGCTCCCGGATAATAAACAGGATTCAGCAGAGTGGGGTTGCTGAAAGTGCCGTTTCCGGTGGTACTCCAATGCAGACTTGTTTGATATTGGGCTGTGGCAGCAGTCAGATTCACGGTATCGTTTTCACAAATCAATACATCAGGGCCTGTATATGCCGTCTGGTGATAATGATTGACAACCATCATAGTATCCCAGGTTGCACATTCACCGGTTATTACGGTATAGACAAACTGGTAGGTGCCGGGTATCATGTTGGAAACCGTTGCAACGGGTGAATTGGCCGGATGGATCACAGCGATATTCGGGCCCGATAACTGGCTCCAGTTGCTTGTTCCCGGATTCGGATCAGAGACCGAAAGCAGCGTAGAATTAGCATCACACAACTCCTGATCCTCACCTGCCTGTGCGGTGATTGCTTCCATCACATTGATAAACACCGTATCGTTGGTACATGCAGCCGGCAATGGATAGCCATTATCACATAAGGATATCACCACCATATCGGGACCGAAATAATGTGCATACGGAGTGTAGAGAAAATCTCCGTTCCCTTGCAATTCAAAGGTTCCATGAGAAGGGCCTGACAGCGGCTGAGTTGTCACCGTCAACGAGGTATGTTCAACCTCATCTTCATCCCCGTTCTCAAGAATATTTCCTGAAGTATTGGTGTTCTCACACAGCGAAATATTTTCGTTGTAGGTCACCGGCGGATCATTGACCGGATTCACGGTTATTGTCACCGTAGCTGTATCGCACAGTGCATCTGCATCACAAACCATGTAGGTGAAGGTATCTGTGCCATAATAGTTCAGCACCGGAACATAGTGAATGATTCCTCCCGGATGAATGGTAGCAGATCCATTTGCCGGGGCCTGTACGATGGTCAGCGAGGATACCACTATATTGTTATCACAATCCGTATCGTTGGCTAACACCGGAATATCCACAGTCATGTCTTCCATCAGAGAAGCAACATCATCCATGGAACCGGGGTAACTGATGATGCGGATGTTTTGTTGACAGATATTACTGTTCCCCGCTGAATCGAATACAGTCCAGGTCACCGTGGTGGTACCGGAGGGATAGGTGCCACTGGCATTGGATGTTTCGGTAAAGGAATTGATCAGGTAAGAACCGGGGCAGTTATCACTGAAAAGTGGTTGCGGAACAGTGACAGCTGCGGAACAATGTCCGGGATCGGTTAGTTGTTCGATATCCTGCGGACAGGTGATCGATGGATTTTCAGCATCCTGAACCGTAACAGTAAAGCTGCAGGAAGCAGTATTGCCGGAACCATCCGTGACCGTCCACGTTACCGTGGTGATTCCCTTTTGGAAAACGGCATTTGACAATGTACCCAGATTATTATAATCATTGACGACGACAGTTCCGGTACAATTATCATTGATGGTGGCCGGATCAAACTCTGTGTCATTTACCGTATAGGTACATGCTCCCTGATCTGCGTTTCTTGTCTGATTTTCTTTACAAGTAATCGTCGGCAGTTGGTTATCAATAACGGTAACATTCTGCGTGCAGGTAGCTGTATTGCCAGATCCGTCGGTAACAGTCCAGGTTACTACCGTAGTCCCTAATGCAAACGGTTCTACCGCGTTGTTGGTGACGTTGGCAACCGTG
>Ga0116170_10000930_pt1 | contig 30502 bp, 29 predicted proteins | sample AD_JPNHW1_MetaG_FD_89797 | JGI IMG/M metagenome (GOLD analysis project Ga0116170, IMG submission 89797) | Active sludge microbial communities of municipal wastewater-treating anaerobic digesters from Japan - AD_JPNHW1_MetaG | ecosystem: Engineered > Bioreactor > Anaerobic > Digestate | place... | reverse complement strand
GGACGGCAGTTCGGTCTCCAGCGCCTGGAAGCTTCCATCTTGTCCAGCTGGATGGACGGCCCCGCCACCGCCATCCACAACGCCCTGGCCCAGCGCGAAGGCCACGCCATGGGGCGCGCCCCCAACGACGACATCACCGTACTGGCCCTGCAGCGGCTGTGACACCCCTGCACGACCCCTCCCACCCAGAACCCAGGAGAACGAACATGAAGATCACCGTCGCCGGAGGCGCAGGATACATCGGAAGCCACGTGGCCCGGCGACTCGTGGAGGCCGGCCACGAGGTTGTGGTGTTCGACAACCTCTCCACGGGCAACCGCTCCTCGGTGCCCCCCGGGGCGACCTTCGTGCACGGCGACGTCTCCGATCCCCTCGCCACCCGCAAGGTGCTCGCCGGAAGCGACGCCCTGGTCTACCTGGCGGCGTGGAAGGCCGCGGGCGAGAGCATGACGGATCCCGTCAAGTATTCCCGCAACAACCTGCAGGCCACCCTGTCCTTCCTGGACGCAGCCCAGGAGGTCGGGGTCAAGTTCGTGGTGTTCAGTTCCTCCGCGGCGGTGTTCGGCGAACCCAAGTACCTGCCCATCGACGAGGACCACCCCAAGGACCCGACCAACTACTACGGCTTCACCAAGCTGGAGATCGAGCGGGTGTTGGCCTGGTACGATCGCCTGCTGGGCATGCGTTCCGCCTGCCTGCGCTACTTCAACGCCGCCGGATACGATCCCCAGGGGCGGATCACGGGCCTGGAGCGCAACCCCGCCAACCTGATCCCGGTGGTCATGGAAGCCGCCTGCGGGGTGCGCGAGAAGGTCCAGGTCTTCGGCAACGACTACGATACCCACGACGGCACGGGCGTGCGCGACTACATCCACGTGACCGATCTCGCCGAGGCGCACCTGATGGCCCTGCAGTACCTGGAAACGCAGGGGAAATCCTTCGTGGTCAATCTGGGCACGGGCAAGGGACTCAGCGTCCTGGACGTGGTGAATTCCGCTTCCAAGCTGATCGGACGTCCCGTTCCCCACCAGATCGTCGGCCGTCGCGAAGGGGATCCAGCCGCCCTGTGGGCTTCCGGCGAGAAAGCCAAGGAGCTTCTCGGTTGGGTGCCGCGCCATTCGGACGTGGACACCATCGTTTCCACCACCTGGGCGGCCTACAAGGCCAACGGTCTGGTCAAGTAGGCATCGTGGCGGGAAGGAGGGCTGTACTAACTTTCCGTACCGATCTCGAGTGCGCGATCAGCCTGCCAGGAGCCCAAGCCCCCATGCGACGCCTTCCCGTCTACATCGTCCTCGATACCTCCGGCTCCATGAACGGCGAGCCCATCGAAGCCGTGCGCCAGGGAATGCAGGTCCTGGTGGACAATCTCCGGCAGGATCCCTACGCGCTGGAGACGGCTTGGCTTTCCGTGATCACCTTCTCGGAGGAGGCCCGGCAGGACATCCCCCTCACCGAGCTGGTGCGGTTCCAGCCCCCGCCCTTGCGGGTGGGTGGGCGCACGGCGTTGGGGGCCGCGCTGGAGCTCCTGGTGGATCGCATGGAAGCGGAGATCCAGAAAGCCTCGGGAAGTCGGCGCGGCGACTGGAAGCCCATGGTGTTCGTCATGAGCGACGGGGTTCCCACGGATTCGCTGGATCGCGGGCTCGAGCGGCTGAAGGCCGCCAACCCCGGGGTGGTGGTCTGCTGCGCAGCCGGTCCCCAGGCGAGCACCGAGGCTCTCGAGCGGATTTCCCAGAACGTGGTGAAGCTGGATGCGGCGGATTTCCCCTACATCAAGGCCTTCTTCAAGTGGGTGAGCTCGTCCATCGCCAGCACCAGTCGGAAGGTGGACGGGCGGACCAAGGAGATCGCCGGATTGATGGACCTGCCGCCCCCGCCTTCGAACTGGGGCGGAACCCCTTGAGCGCCACGCCATCGCGGACCTTTCTTCCAACCGAACAACCAACAATCCCGAAGAGGACATCATGAGCGGTCGCCGACTTCCGGTATATCTACTCCTGGACACATCCGGCTCCATGAACGGCGAACCGATCGAATCGGTCCGCGTGGGCCTGGAATCCCTCCTTGCCAGTCTCCGACAGAATCCGTACGCATTGGAGAGCGTCCACCTGTGCATCGTGACCTTCGACATGGACGTGAAGGTGGTGATGCCCCTCACGCACCTGGCCGAGGTCCGTCTTCCGCACATCGCCTGTCCCGCCTCCGGAGCCACCATGATCGGGGCCGGTCTGGAAAAGATCCTGGAGCTGGTGGCCGCCGACAAGCGTCCCGCCGCACCCGACGCCAAGGGCGACTGGAGGCCGCTCCTGTTCGTGATGACCGACGGCAAGCCAAGCGACACCGCCGCCTGGCAGGAAGCCGCTCCGCGCATCCGCGCCGCCGGATTCGCTTCGGTGATCGCCTGCGCCGCCGGCATCAAGGCCGATCCCCACACGCTGCGGTTGCTCACCGACACAGTGGTTTCGCTGGACACCATGGACAGTTCCACCTTCGCGAGCTTCTTCACCTGGGTATCGGCGGCTGTCACCAACGGCAGCACCAGCGCCGGAAGTTCCGCGCCCGCCCTGCCCCCGCCCCCTCCGGAAATCAATCTGGTCCTCTAGGTCCGAGGAGACCCCGCCCATGCGCAGACTGCCCATCTTCCTACTGCTGGACGTTTCCGAATCGATGGTGGGGGAGAGCCTTCGCCAGATGCAGACCGGTCTGGACGGCCTGATCACCACCCTCCGGCAGGACCCCTACGCGTTGGAGACAGTGTACCTGGGAGTGATCGCCTTCGCCGGCCGCGCCCGCACCCTCAGTCCGCTGGTGGATCTCGCGAGCTTCAACGCTCCCAAGCTTCCCATCGGTTCGGGCACCAGCCTGGGAGCCGCGCTGGACCACACGATGGCCACCCTGGACAAGGAGGTGGTCGGAGGATCGGCGGGACAGAAGGGAGATTGGCGTCCCATCGTGTTCCTGGTCACCGACGGCCGCCCCACCGACAACGTGGAACCCGCCTTGGCCCGCTGGAAGGCCCACTACGAGAAGCGCGCGACCATGGTGGCCATCGGAGTGGGGACCAGCGTTCCCCAGGAGACGCTGGGCAGGTTGACGGAAAACGTCTTCCACTTGAAGGGCCGCACCGAGAAGGACTTCAAGACCTTCATTTCCTGGATCAGCCAGTCCATCTCCTCTCAGACCCGCAGCGTCGGTTTGGGCAAGGACGTGGTCGGTGCGCCGTTTCGGCCGATGGACGGGATCGTGCAGCTGGGCAAGGACACGGCGGCGAATTCCTACCCGCGCGCCGACGAGGATCTGGTGATCGTGCCGGGACGCTGCGGTCGCACCAAGCTGCCCTACCTGATCCGCTACGAGAAGCCCCAGACGGTGGACGACTTCATCCAGGGTGCCTGGTTCGGCGACTCCTGGAACCTAGTGGGGGCCTATCCGTTGGACATGGGCTACTTCGAGTGGTCCGAGCCCCCCCGGGGCGGGGCGCTCCAGGTGAACTCCAACAGGCTCCGCGGCACCCCTCCCTGTCCGCACTGCAAGGCGACGGACGCCTTCGTGGGCTGTGGTTGCGGACAGATCAGCTGCATGAACGAAGGCGACAGCCAAGTCACCTGCCCCACCTGCGGTTCCACCGGCGAAGTGCGCATGGTGGAAGGTGGATTCGACGTGGGACGGGCTCTGGGATGATGCTGATCCCGAGGGATCCTTCGGCCGTTCCACCGCCGCCGCCGGATCCCGTTTCCACCGACCACCTGCCGGTCCGGCTTCCCAATGCCCGCCAGGGCGCCGCCTACGAGCAGGAATTTTCCGTGCATCATGGCTCGGAGGCGGTCTTGTTCCGCTGGGAGGCGGAGCCCGCCGATTGCGGCCTGCTTCTGGACCCTCGGCGCATGGTCGTGTTCGGAACTCCCACCGCACCGGGGGAATGCCAGGTCGTGGCATTCTTCCGCGATCCGCGGACCGGCGAGGAAACCAGACGTGTCGGGCAGGTCTACGTCAACGCCGATCCCCGGTCGTTGTGGAAGGACACGCCCTCGTCCCCGGAAACCCCCTTCTGGAAGCCGGACTTGGTTTCCGAGCGGCTGGACGGTCCCCATGCCACCCTGATCGCGGCCAGGCGCAGGGGACGATCCCACGCCCACGTGGGATCGTGCTGCGACGACGACTTCCACCTGGCGAGCGCGGGCGACTGGTCCATCGCGGTGGTCGCCGACGGCGCGGGCAGCGCCAAGGCGTCGCGATTGGGATCGCGTCTGGCGGTGGAGGCCGCGGGCGCCTTCCTGGTCCGGGTCCTTTCAGGCCAGATCGGCCAGGAATTGTCCGAGAGGGCAGCCACCCTGGCGGGATCCACCGGGGATGCCGCGGTTGCCCGCGGCGCGGTGATGGCCGGCCTGTGGACCACGGTTGGAGCTGCGGCCCACGAGGCCATGAAGGCCCTGGCCCAGGCCTGCCCGGCCAATGGACTGGAACTGCAGGATCTGTCCACCACTCTCCTGGTGTCCATCGCGCGGCCGGTGGGGAGGCGCTGGTTCGTCGGTGCCTACTGGGTCGGGGACGGCGCCTTGGCGGTCCTTTCCAGCGATCCCGGCGAGGTGGCCCTGCTGGGGGCGGCCGATTCCGGGGAATACTCCGGGCAGACGGTGTTCCTCGATCCTTCGCAGCTGGATACGGAGTCCTTGGGCAAGCGCCTCTGCTATGCCCTGGTGGATCACCTGGAGGCGGTCTTCCTCCTCACCGATGGCGTGTCCGATCCCCGCTTCGAGACCCAGGAACGGATGGAAGACCCCGGGGAGTGGGCCGCCCTTTGGCGGGAATTGACGGATCTTCTGGGCGACCCGGGAACCTCCCTGGACGCGCATGAGCGTCTGTTGGGTTGGTTGGATTTCTGGTCGCCGGGAAACCACGACGACCGGACCATCGCGATGGTGGTCCCGGAAAGGAAGGAGGGATAGATGTCCCAGATCGTACGGATCAAGGCGTTGGATGGCACCTTGGTGGAATTCGAGGACGAGGTTCGCGCCAGCGGTGGCATGAAGGACGTCTATTTCGCGCCCGACCGACGCACGGTGGTGGCGTTCTTCCGCGACAAGGCCGACCAAGCCACCCGCGAGCGCCTGGAGATGATCACCGGTCCCTACCGCGAGAAGATCTTCTCCCAGGAGGGCGGGGAATACCTGAGGAACCTCTTCCGCTGGCCCACCTCCATGGTGGAATGGAACGGCAAGCTCGGGATGGTCATTCCGTTCTACGACTCCCATTACTTCTTCGAGCACGGCTCCAAGAATTCCGACATGCTGGGGATCAAAGGCAAGGAGAAGGACGGAAAATGGTTCGCCTCCGCCTCCAACCGCGCGCGCTTCCTGGACAGCCGCGAGCTGGGCGATTGGCGCACCCATCTGCAGGTCTGCCTGATGGTGGCCCGCGCGGTGCGGCGCATGCACGCGGCGGGATTGGCCCATTCGGACCTCTCCTACAAGAACGTCCTGATCGATCCCACATCGGGACGGGCCTGCCTGATCGACATCGACGGTCTGGTGGTTCCCGGAAAGTTCCCCCCCGAGGTGGTGGGAACGCCCGACTTCATCGCTCCGGAAGTGGTGGCCACCGCCATGCTCGATCGCGCCGATCCGGCCCGCAAGCTCCCTTCGCGAAGCACCGACCAGCACGCGTTGGCGGTCCTCGTCTACATGTACCTGTTCTACCGCCATCCCCTGCGCGGCGACAAGATCCACGACCCGGATCCGGTGCGCGACGAGGAGCTCTCCATGGGCTCCAATGCCCTGTGGGTGGAAAACCCCACCGACACGTCCAACCGCATCGATCCCGCCAAGGCCCGCACCGTCGAGCTTCCCTGGAAGGACACGAACCGGATCCCGTACACCATTTCCGGCCCCTATCTGTCCGCGCTGTTCTCGAGGGCCTTCGTGCAGGGGCTTTCCGATCCCACCGCCCGTCCCACCGCAGACGAGTGGGAGAACGCCCTGGTGCGCACCATGGATCTGCTGCAACCCTGCCGCAATCCCTCGTGCGAGCAGAAGTGGTTCGTCTTCGACAACACCGTGGAACCCAGGTGTCCCTTCTGCGGCACGCCCTTCCACGGCAAGCTCCCCGTGCTGAACCTGTACTCCGCCTCGGTGGAAGGCAGTTTCCGTCCCGACGACCAGCGTGTGATGGTCTATTCCGGCCAATCCCTGTTTCCCTGGCACGCCAACCGCAACCTGGTGCCCAACGAGAAGCTCCGTCCGGAGTTCAAGAAGCGGGTGGGGTATTTCGTGTTCCACGAGGACGTGTGGTACCTGGTCAACGAGGGATTGCCCGACATGATGGACGCCAAGAACAAGACTCCGGTTCCCGTGGGCGGCCGCGTGGAACTGGTGGATGGCGGCCAGATCCTGCTTTCCCGCGAGAACGGCGGTCGATTGGTGGTCGTGCAGCTGGTGCAGGCCTAGCGGGTTCGGGCGCCAGCAACTAGTATATCGCAAAGCGTCCGGCCTCCCTCCATTTGGAGGACGGATTTCCCCACAACTCTCCAATCGAAGGAATCCTCACATGGCGATCAGCTTGACCAAAGGCCAGAACACGAGTCTCACCAAGGACCGTCCCGGGCTCAAGAGCGTGCGCGTGGGGCTGGGATGGGAAGTCCGTTCCACCGCCGGCGACGCCTTCGACCTGGATGCCAGCGCGTTCCTCCTGGCCCAGAGCGGCAAGGTCCGCGGCGAACAGGACTTCATCTTCTACAACCAGCCCGCCAGCACCTGCGGATCGGTCCAGTACATGGGCGACAACCGCACCGGCGACGGCGACGGCGACGACGAGGTGATCGAGGTCCACTTCGACAAGGTCCCTTCCGACGTGGTCCGGATCGTGGTCGCGGTGACCATCCACGAGGCGGCGCAGCGCCGCCAGAACTTCGGGCAGGTCCGCAACGCCTTCATCCGCGTGCTGGACATCGCGGGTGGACAGGAACTGGTCCGCTTCGACCTTTCCGAGGACTACTCCACCGAGACCTCGATGCTCTTCGGCGAGCTCTACTTCCACAACGGCCAGGAATGGAAGTTCCGCGCCCTGGGCCAGGGGTATCCGGGAGGCCTGGAGCAGGTCGCCCTCAGCTTCGGCATCGCCCTGTCCTGACCGGACGCCGGGTTCATTGACGGAATCCGTCGCATCTGGGCGGCGGAGCCTTTTCAAGCAACGCACCACCAACAAGGAGAATCGGACATGGCGCTCAGCCTCTCGAAGGGACAGAAGATCTCTCTCAACAAGGAAGGCAAACCCGGCCTGAACAAGGTCGTGATGGGCCTGGGTTGGGACGTGGTCCAGAAGAAGGGCTTTCTTGGATTCGGCGGCGGCTCGGAGGAGATCGACCTCGACGCTTCCTGCATCATGTTCAACGGCAACGGCCAGCCCATCGACGTGGTGTTCTTCCGCCACCTCCAGTCCAACGACGGATCCATCGTGCACACCGGCGACAACCGCACCGGTGCCGGCGACGGCGACGACGAGCAGATCATCGTCGACCTCGCCCGCGTCCACCCCGAGGTGAAGTCACTGGTGTTCACGGTCAACAGCTTCACCGGCCAGACCTTCGAGAAGGTCCAGAACGCCAAGTGCCGCCTGCTGGACGCCCGCGACGGAAGCGAGATCGCCACCTTCAATCTGTCGGCGCTGGGCAACTACACCGCGCAGATCATGGCCAAGCTCTACCGCCACAACGATGAGTGGAAGATGCACGCGATCGGCGAGATGGCCCAGGGAGCCACCTTCGACCAACTGATTCCGCAGGTCGTTCCGCACCTGTGATCGGGTGATTGTACGCAGGGGTCGGGCGTTATAGGGATCGGGCATGCCCGATCCCTACAACGCCCGACCCAGCCTATCCCAGACGCGCCTTCAGCGCATCCTGGACGGCAGCGTAGGTGGGCTTCACGCGGACCACCTGGTTGGCCAAGTGGGATTGGACTCCCTCCAGCTTCCCTTCGTGGTATCCGGTCTTGAACTCGCTGAACTTGAGTCCGTGCGCGGTGCTCACCACCACCACCCGGGCTCCCTTCTCGATGGTTCCCTTGGCGACCAGCTGCTCCAGCGCGCCCAGGGCCACGCCGGTGTGCGGGCAATGGTAGAAGCCCTCCAGGTCGCCGTGCGCGGCGGCATCGGACAAGGCGTCCTCGGTGACGGATTCCGCAACCCCGTCGTAGCGCTTCAGTGCCTCCACGGCCTTGGGGAAGCTCACGGGATTGCCGATGCGGATGGCGCTGGCCAGGGTGGGACGGGCGGTCTGGGGCTCCAGCGGAGCCAGTCCCTTCTGGAAGGACTTCACCAGGGGGTCGGCGGCGGCGGCCTGGGCCACGGCGATGCGGGGGCGCTTGCCGGAAAGCAGCCCCAGGTCGTAGAGCATGTCCAGGCCCTTGGCCAGGGCCGAAACGTTCCCCAGGTTGCCACCGGGGATCACGAACCAGTCCGGAGCCGTCCAGCGCAGCTGCTGGACGGTTTCGATGGCCACCGTCTTCTGTCCTTCCACCCGCAGGCTGTTCTTGGAGTTGGCCAGGTAGATGGATTTGTCCTGCGTGAGTTCCTGGACCACCTTCATGCAGCCGTCGAAGTCGGTGTCCAGGGCCAGCACGTGGGCGCCGTTGGCCACCGGCTGGATCAACTGGGCCAGGCTCACCTTGTCGGCGGGCAGGAACACGATGGCGGGGATTCCCGCGGCCGCGGCGTAGGCGGCCAGGGCCGCCGAGGTGTCGCCGGTGCTGGCGCAGGCGACCGCGCGGATGGGCGCTCCCGTGCGGCGCAGATGGTTCACCCAGCTCACCAGCACGGTCATGCCCAGATCCTTGAAGGAGCCCGTGTGGGTGGTCCCGCAGAGCTTCAGGCGAAGATCGCCAAGGCCCAGGCGCGCGGCCGTGCGCGGCGAGGGAAGCAGGGGATTCCAGCCTTCGGCCAGGCTCACGATGTGTTCGTCCGGGATCTGGGGAAGCACCCATTCCTTCTTGCCCCACACGCCGGACCGGTCGGGCAGATCCATGGAACCGGCGCGGCCGCCGAACAACTGCTTCCAGTCGCCGGGAGTGCGTTCGGCCAAGGGGGCCAGGTCGTGGTGGACCTCCAGGAGGCTTCCCTCGTGGTCGTAGACGATCTCCTCGAGGTCGTGGAAGATGGAGTGGTCGTCGATGGAACGGAACTTGGCTCGGAGCATGGTCATGGTGCCAACAAAAATAGGACTCGTCGGGAGTCCTCAACGAGATGGGCCTCTGGTGGACCCCAGGTGCAGAAGGTATCCTATGGTCATGTTCCCATCCCGCTTCCCGTCCGTCCTGATCCTTCCCGTCCTGTTGACCTCCATGCACGTCCAGGGGCGTGCTTTCCATTTCGATTCCCGTGATGGAACCGAGCCCGCCAATGGACTCACGCCGGCCACCGCGCGCCGGACGCTCGCGACCATCCGCAACGTGGTTCTGAATCCCGGCGACAGTCTGCTCATGCGGCGCGGATCGGTCTGGACCGGAGACTCCCTGTTGCTTCAGGGCTACGGCTCCGCGAGCGTTCCCTGGGTGGTGGGCGCCTACGGAGACCCCGCCGACCCGCCACCGTCCCTGTCCAATTCCGGAAGGGTGGTGACCGTGAAGAAGGCTGGCCACCTGGTGGTGCAGGACCTGGAGCTTTCCGGGGCACACGGTGGTTGCATAGAGCTTGCCGATTCCACCGTCTCGCAGGCGGTGTTCCAGCGGTTGGACCTGCACCATTGCGGAGGTGGGATCTACGTGACGGGGACCGACATCGCCGTACTGGACAGCCGCATCCACGACGGGAAGATGGTGGTGAACACGCCGGCCAAGGACGACGACTACGGGGCGACCGGGGTGGGGCTCTCCCAGGTTTCCGGATGCCGCGTCCAGGGAAACCTCTTCTGGAACCTGATCGCGCCTTCCATCGACTACGGCTTCGATGGAGGTGCGGTGGAAACCTGGAAGACCGTCCGGCATTGCGACGTGTCCCGGAACCTCGCCATCGGCTGCGACGGGTTCGTGGAGTTCGGAGGCCAGAAGGGGGATTCGGTGGTGGATTTCGCGCTCCACCACAACGTGTCCTTCGGCTCCAAGCTTCTCGCCTGCCTCCATCTGGCCGACACCAACTCGCTGTTCGGGATCGGGTACGATTCGGTCCGCTTCGACCACAACCTGGTGGTCGACCGTTTCCAGACCCGGTGGGGATTCCACGTGGCGGCCGACGGGGGAGCACCGGAGCGGCTGGATCGGATCAAGTTCCGGCAGAACATCTGGGTCACCGACTCGGCCAACCTGATCTGGTACCAGGGAGGCAGATCCAAGGACCCCACCTGGGTCCACCAGTCCAACCTGGTCTGGAATCGGGAGCACGACCCCTTCAAGGGCGACCGCATCGCGGGCCCCGGCGAGGTCTACGCCGATCCGCAGTTCTCGGGGCCATGGAGGAACGGAACGGTCGACGACACCGTGCTGTCCCACTACGGCCTGGCCTCGGGCAGTCCGGCGCGGGGCACGGGCGTCGACCTCGGTTACGCGGTGGATTTCTTCGGGAAGCCCTACGTCAGGGGAGCCGCCACCGACTGGGGCCCCTTCGCTCCGGGGGCCTTCGGCGCACGCCTGGTCGGAGAGCGGAAGACGGACGGGTTGCGGGCCCGTCTTGAGGGCAGGACGGTGGTGGTCACCGGGAATCCCTCCGCTGCACCGGTGGCATGGCGTCTGGCGCTGGTGGATCCTGCCGGACGGAAAGTGTCATCCACCTCCTCCGTCTGCTCGGTGGGAGGCGCCGCGGAGATCCGCATGGAAGGCATGGCTTCAGGGGGACTGGTGGTGGTCCATGCCCAGGCGGATCTGCCCGATGGTTCGCGGGAATCCCTGGTGGCGACGCTGGCCGTTCCCTGAGTCGACGGCGCACGGCGCCGTCCTGGGCTTCAGGGACGGATGCCGTAGAGGATGCGTGCCAGGACCAGCGCGTGGTCGGAGGGGAACAGCCAACCGGAATCGGTGAGGCTCGCATGGGTTCCCTGGAGCCAGGCCGTATCCACGACGCACCCTCCCTGGTGCATCACGCGGTCGATCCTCTGGTAGAAGTTCTTCACGGAATCCCGCAGGCTTCCGCCTCCGTAGGTGAATCCCTTCCCGAAGCGGACCTCGGACCAGGTATCCATCCAGCCCGAGCTTTCCAGCATCTGCGGGGACAACTGGCCGGGCTCGTTGTTGATGTCCCCCACGAACAGGCGTCCCGACGGGTGGAACATCCCGCTCTTGGTGGCCCTGAGGGAATCCGAAAGGGAGAGGAATTCGCCCGTCTGGGCCGTGATCTGGCCCTGGAGGATCTCCAGGTGGGTATTCCAGACTTCCATCTGGAACCCGCTCCGGTCACGAAGCAGGGCCCATTGCACCGAGCGTTGGGTGGTCGTGCGCACGCCCCCGGGAAGGGTGACGGGGATCACGTTGCGGAAGTCCTGGATCCCCTCCTCCAATACCAGGAATCGGTCGGATACCAGAAGCGCCTGACCTTCGCTGAAATGCATCACCAAGGTGTCGCGTCGCACGGGAAGCCCGGACGGGTCCACCGAATCCGGCGGAGGCATCCGCATGGTCTGGGCGTTGAGTGGACGCAAGTAGGCGTTGTACTTGACGCCGAGCGCGGACAGGTCGGCCTGGAGGGTGTCCAGGAAGTCGGCGACCAGGGTGTCTCCCTTGGCCAGATGCAGCACTTCCTGGAGACCGACCACGTCGGCTCCGCTGCGTGCGATCTCGGAGGCCACCAGGCGGATCCGTTCGCGCGGCAGGTTGCGCCGGGCGTCGGCGAAGATCTTCTCGGCGCGGTGGTAGATCGCCGCCGTGCTGTCCGGATCCAGGAAGAACAGGTCCTTCACGTCGAAGCCCACGGCGAGGTTCCAGCTTCCCGCCACCAGGGTGTCCATCCTGGAACCCTCCTTGCAGGATTCGCGGCCCAGGCGATCGACCTGCATGGGAGGGAGGATCTCGGATTCGGAGCCGCAACCCACCAGGATCGAGGCGATCGCAAGAACGGACAGGAAACGTCTCATGTGGGTCCCCATCGGAAGTTGAGAGCCAAGGCGGCGAACCACCCGCTGAAGTCGCCGTGGACCAGCTGGTGGCCGTATCGGGAGGCGTTGGCCATCGCGGCCTGGCGCGAGCCGATCCAGATCGCGCGCCGATCGGGAGCGCTTTCCGGCCAGCGGATCCAAAGTTGGTCGCCTTCGCCGGGAGCCTGGAAGGCGGCGTCGAAGACCTGCGACGATCCGGACGGTTCGCGGAGCGTGAAGCCTCCCGCCTCCGACAGGCGGATTCCGCCGCGAGCCTCCAGCGATGCGAACCGCAGGGGCGTCCATTCCAACGCGGCGAACACCTTGTGGACCGCGTTCACCTTGGGGTCGGGAACGATGTCGAAGGAGATCCGGTCCGGACGCGCGGCGCCGCCGCCATAGTATTGCGTGGAGAGTTCCATGCTCGCCGATCCACCCAGGACTCCCACTCCGTAGCCGAGCCCGCCGCGCAGCCATGTGGTCCACTGGGGCATCCAGGAAAGCTGCAGGGTCATCGGAAGGAAGAAGAATTCCTCCTTGGCCTGGATGCAGCCGGCGAGGTTCTCCACGGGCTTGGCGGCCAGGTCCGCGCAGGTGATCCGGTTCTCGCGGGTGTTGTCCGAAAGATCGAAGGGGACGTCCTCCTGGCGGAAGGTCTGGGTCCAGAATTCCATTTCCAGTCCCAACCGCCAGGGGCCTTTCCGGAAGGCCAGGCTCGCCTGGGTGGCCGGGTGCCCGTCGAATCCTGTCACCGTGTAGGGGTTCAGGCCGGCCGCTTCCCGGGTGAGGCTCTCCATGAGGACCAGCACCTCGTTGAGCTCGGAGGCCCGGTAGTGGGTGTAGCCTTCCGAGATGGACGCGGAGATCTCCCAGGGACCGGTCGGACGCCAGAGTTCGGGGGCGCAAGGCAGCGCCGCCAGAGCGATTCCCGCCAGGAATCCCGCGGTCACGGCTTGCGGACGAAGGTGAGCGGAATATCCTGCTTGCCCTGCGTGGGGATGTCCAGGGTCTGGACGATGCGGATGGAGGTGGACGCGGGATGGGGGTCCAGGATCATCGGCTCCGGGCAGCTGGAGGGTTTGTGGGCGTTGGCCACGAATGCGTTCTCCACCTGCGCGAAGGGCAGCGACATTCCCGAAAGCATGCCTCCGGTGGCCTTGGCGGTGTCGGCGGCCGTGCAGTTGGTGGAGGTGGCGATCAGGGTGTCGGGTCCCGAGAAGGCCCAAGTGCCTTCGCCACGGTAGAGGTCGCCTGCGATGGGATTTCCCAGCACCGCGGCGGTCATGGTGGAAACGAAGCCACCGTCCGCCTGGAAGACCACCGTGCTGGTCATGCCCACCTGGAACATGCCCACCTGGAGGGTGGTGTCGGCCACCCATTCGCCGAGCAATCCATTGACGAGGACCGGCGCCTTGGATGTGTCTGGCTTCGCGAGGGTGTCCGCTTGCATGGTGGTCCCCGGTCCGGTGGGGGAGGAATCGTCGCTGCAGCCGGTCCAGAGCAAGGATCCCATCAGCAAGGTCAGAGTCGCGATCGCATTCTTCATTCCGAGATCCTTTGGAGGTACAGTCTCATGTGTCGCAGACACCAGCCGACGGGTTGAAACCTCCCGTCTTCCAGATTGGGGAAAGTACGCAATCCCAAGCGGGTCGTGGCGTTCCGAGGGGGGGGCTGGGCTCCCGATCTGATCGCATGCTGCGTGCAGGGTGGGGGGAGTTCCGTCCAACCCGCTCACGGCACGATGCCCTGCTGGGCGAAGAGTTCGTTCAGGCGCTTGGCGCTGGCGGGAATGCAGGTCCCCAGTTCCTGCGCCCAGGTCTGGACCCGGAATTCCTCCAGGGCGAAGGCCAGTTCCGACAAACCTTCCAGCCCGTCGGGATCGCCGAGCTGGCCTGGTTTCCGGGGGACGGGAGGGCGATCGCCGGCGCGTTTGGCCAGGGCCTGCACCAGTGGGGCGAGCTGGGCGGCGCGCTCCTGGTCGCGCTTGGGGTTTTCCTGGGCGCTCTTCAGGCGTCGGGCGGCGGTGTCCCACCACACGGGGATCCTTGCCAGCAGGCTCCAGTCCACCACCGCCGGGAACCCCGCCGGCCAGAGGCGGCTGCGGGTGAGCTCGGCGAACTTCGCCAGGTCCGGTCGATGGGCGGGAACGGCCCGGGCGGCTTCCTCGAATCGTCTTCTCGCCTGCACCAGGGTGGATACCAGGCCGCGGGCCTCGCCGCGTCCTTGACGTACGCGAAGCCGTGCCAGTTCCAGACCCTTCTGGAACTGCGCCCGGTCGCGCGGCACCACCACGCGTCCGGCTTCCAGCGCGTGTCGGCGCAGCGCGTCGCAAAGCCCCTGCACGAAGTTCCTGGGGTCGCACCAGGCGGCCAGGGGCAGGGACAGATCGGAGGGGATCTGCAGATCGCGGGGAAGCCAGGCCAGGAGGTGGTCCGAGCCGTCCACATTCCACTCCAGGAGTCGCTCCACCGCCTTGCGATGGGAAAGATCGGCTTCGGCCCGGGTGGGGAAGCGTCGAAGCTCCACGGACGTGTCGCGGACGGCAAGACCGGGGAACAAGGTCACGGGCATGCCGCCGGTGCGGATCTCCTCGCTGGGGGCCACCACCAGGTCCGCCGGCCAGTCGCGCAGGTTCCCGCGCAGCGGGGCGCCCAGGGCGGATTCGGCCGCCTGGCGGCGGATGCGTTCGGTGCGTTCGGCGAGCGCCGCGCGCAGGTCGGCGATGGACCTGCCGCGCCCGAGTTCCTTGCCCTTGGAATCGACCACCCTCACCAGGAAGCGCAGGTGCGGAGGAAGGTCCCCCTCCGGCGCGAAGGCCGATGCCGGAAGGGTGGTGCCGCGCGTGCGCAACCAGTTGGACAACGCCTCGCGCAGGGGCAGGCGACCGGCCTCGCCGGAGGTTTCGCGGCGGAACCTCCGGGCGGTCTCCGGAAGAGGCGACAATCTTTGTCTGTTCTCGCGCGAGAGTCCCCGCAGGAGGGCTTCCACCTTCTCGGCGAGGTGCCCCGGCACGATCCATTCCAGGGCGGCGTCCGGCAGGGCGTCCAGGCGGGTCTCGGGAACTTCCAGGGTGATCCCGTCGTCCTCGTCTTCCGGCGCGAAGCGGTAGGCGAGGGGAAGATCCAGGGCTCCGGCCTTCCAGCGGAGGGGGAAATCCCCTTCCGACGGGGCCAGGGAGGGGTCGGTCATCAGGTCGGATTCCGTCATCCGCAGTCCGGATTCCCCTTCGCGGCGCAGGTGTCCCTGCAAGTCGGAAAGTCCGGACACTCCCTCCGGAAGCCGCGCGGCGTACCACTCCACCTCGGCGTCCTCGCCCACCGCGAGGGCGCGCCGCCGCATGCGGTCCTCCAGCCCTTCGATCCTGCCGCGCAGTTGCTGGTTCCATTCCAGGAAGGCGAAGCGTCCGCGCAGCCGTCCTTCCACCAGGGCTTCGCGGCAGAAGGCCAGCGTTGCCGCGCGAGGATCGTGTTCGCGGGCGAGGCATCGCCGTCCCTGGGCGATGGGCAGTCCCCACAGGACCAGCTTGAGCGAGCACTGGGTGTTCTGCGAGGCCTCGTCCCAGTAGGCCGGTCCGTATTCGCGTTTCACCAGATCGCCCGCGATGGCCTCCACCCAGGATGGATCCACTTCCGCGGCGGTGCGCGCCCAGGTGCGCGTGGTCTCCACGATCTCGGCGGCCACGATCCAGGTGGCATCGGCCTTGGAGAGCACCGATCCAGGCCAGGGAAACACGGTGCGTCCCCGCGCGGCGCGGTAGGGGGTCAGGGGTCGGCGCTGGTCCTTTCCACGCGCTTCCCGCGCGGCGGCTTCCTCGTCCAGGCGGCAGAGGTTGGACAGGAACCCGGAAAGGATCGCCCGGTGGATCTGCCCGTAGTCGGCGGACGATTTCTGTTGGCGCGGATCCAGCTCGGGATCGGATTCCAGCATCTGGCCCACCTGCCGCACCGCCTCGCGCCAATCGCGCATGCGCATGTAGCTCAGGTAGTGGGCCTGGCAGAACTTGCGCAGGCGGTTTCCCGAGGCTTCGCCCCCCATGGCCTTCTCGCAGGCCTCCCAGAGGTTGATCATCCCCAGGAAGTCGCTCTGCCGGTCGTGGAACACCCGCTGGGCGGCGCGGGCGGCCTCCTCCTTGCCCTCCGGCGTTTCCCTGGGGTCGGGGATGGAAAGCCCCGCGGCCAGCACGATCGCTTCGCGCACGCACCGTTCCCGTGCGCCTTCCAGGAGGATCCGCGAGGTGCGCGGGTCGAGGGGAAGGCGTGCCATTTTCCGTCCAATGGGGGAGATCCGCCCTTCGTCGTCCACCGCTTCCAGTTCGCGGAGCAGCTGCCAGCCGTCGGCCAGCTGGCGGCGGTCGGGAGGGTCCAGGAACGGGAATTCCTCGGGATCGCCCAGGCCCAGGTCCAGGAGCCGGAGGATCACCTCGGAGAGATCGGCGCGCTGCACTTCCGGAGGAGTCTGGATCTCGCGCTTCTCGAAGTCCTCCCGCGAATACAACCGCAGGCACACGCCCGGGGCGATGCGACCGCAACGGCCGGCCCGCTGCCGTGCCGAGGCCTGGGAGATGGGCTCCACCTGCAGGCGCTTGGTGCGGGTGCGGGGAGCGTAGCGGGACAGGCGGGCCAGGCCCGTGTCCACCACCATGCGGATGCGCGGCACCGTCACCGAGGTTTCCGCCACGTTGGTGGTGAGGATGATCCTCCGCTTGGCCCCCGGATGGAACACCTTGTCCTGGTCGGAGGCCGACAGCCTTCCGAACAGGGGGACCACCTCGGTGTGCCGCGGCATGGATTTCTCCAGTTCGCGGGACGTGTCGCGGATTTCCTTCTCGCCGGGCAGGAAGCACAGGAGGTCGCCCTCGGAAAGGCCCATCATCTCGCGGCAGGCGTTGGCCACCCGCTCGGGGAGGGATTCGTCCTCGTCCTCCGGGGCCAGCTCGTCGCGGTAGAGGATGTCCACCGGCCAACTGCGGCCCTCCACGGAAACGATAGGCGCCGCGCGTCCCTGGCGGTCGGAAAAGGCCTTGGCGAACGCTTCCGTGTCGATGGTCGCCGAGGCGATCACGATGCGGAAGTCGGGACGTTGCTCGCGGATGCGACGCAGGACGCCGATCAGGAAGTCGACGTTCAGGCTGCGCTCGTGGGCCTCGTCCACCACCACCGCCTCGTAGCGGCGCAACAGGGGATCCGAAGCGAGCTCGGCAAGCAGGGTGCCGTCGGTGGCGAACACCACGCGCGTCTGGGCCGTGGTGCGGTTGTCGAAGCGGACCTTGTGCCCCACGAAGGGTGTGCCGTCGGCCTTGAGCTCCTCGGAAACCCTGCGCGCAAGACTCAGTGCGGCCACCCGCCGCGGCTGGGTGACCACGATGGGACGCCGCGTCCCGAATCCCGCGCGAAGCAGGAGCTTGGGCAGCTGGGTGGACTTGCCGGATCCGGTCTCGCCGCACAGGATCACAACGGGGTTTTCGCGGAGGATCTTCTCGATCTCCTCGGCGCGCGCGTGGATGGGAAGGGTCCCATCCAATGTCAGGTCAGGTTGGAAGTCCACGGAAGGGCGGGAAAGGTAGCGACTCGGAAGGTCTCAGCGCATCGCGTTCAGGTCCACGAACCCTTCGATCCCGGCCAACCGCCCCCGGGCGGCGTATTGCCAGAGGGTCCATCCACGGCCTTCCAGACGAGGCTCCGTCCAGATGGAACGGATCCAGAGCGGGTTGTCCGGGAAGGCGCCTTCCAGCCAATCTCCATGGAAGTCCGGCGTGGCGTAGATCATCACCGGCTTTCCCGTCGCCGCTTCCACCGTGTCCAGGAAGTCCTGGATCTCGCGGAGGGTCCGCTCCCGCGATCCCAGCGGAGGACAATTTCCGCCGTACTCCAGGTCCAGGGAGGCACCCATCTCCAGAGGGGTTCCCTGGATCGTGCGCAGGAAGTTCCGGGCCTGGGGGAGACCCTCGCGGCAGAGACGGTAGAAGTGGTAGGCCCCCATCTTGTGCCCGGTGGCCAACGCGCCTCGTGCATGTTCCGCGAACAGGCGATCCTGGTGGTCCACGCCTTCGGTGGCCTTGGCGATCACGAAGTCCAGGTGGTGCCCGGAAACCGTTTTCCAATCGATGTGTCCCTGGTGGTGGGAAATATCGATGCCGCGATGCGGAAACCGCGCGTTGGATGGATTGTTGACCTGGAGCCAGCCGTTGGCCACACCCCACGCCAGGCCACTGGCCGTGACCAGGGCAAGCCCCAGGGAGAGCAGGATCCATTTCCGTCTCCGGAACGACGCAAGCCGAATGGGGAACCTCATGGATTCCAAAGATAGGGTCGTGCGGGGCGTCCGACCTTCGGAATCCCGATTTGCGGGATCGGAAACTCCAGCGTAAAAGTGCGGGCTGGAGGCTCCAGGACAAGCCCGCGACACAGTAACTTGGAGTTGCGACGTCGATTCGATGGGAGGGAATGCGCGGACATGGCGAGGATGCTCGATCTGGTGGGGAACACGCCTCTCGTGGAGCTTGCGAACCTGGGGGCTCCCCGAGGTGTGAAGCTGCTGGCCAAGCTGGAAGGTCGCAATCCGGCCTCTTCCGTGAAGGATCGCGCCGCCAAGTCCATGATCGAGGGAGCCGAACGTCGTGGATGGCTCGTTCCCGGGACCCGGATCGTGGAGCCCACCAGCGGCAACACCGGGATCGCCCTGGCCATGATCGCGAGCCTCAAGAGCTACGAAATCGAGCTGGTGATGCCGGAGAACTCCACCGCCGAGCGCGTGGCCACCATGGAAGCTTTTGGCGCCAAGGTCACGCTCACTCCGGAAGCCCTGGGAATGGAAGGGGCCATCGACCACGCTCGCGCCGAGGTGGCCAAGGGTGGGGTGGTCATGCTGGACCAGTTTTCCAACCCCGACAACTGGCAGGCCCACTACCGCACCACGGGACCCGAGATCTGGCGCGACACCCGGGGCGAAGTCACGCATTTCGTCGCGGCCATGGGCACCACCGGGACCATCATGGGCGTCTCCCGCCATCTGAAGGAGCAAAACGCTGCGGTGCGGATCGTGGGTGTGCAACCCGCCGAGGGTGCCAGGATCCCCGGGATCCGCCGTTGGCCTCCGGCCTACCTGCCCAGGATCTACGAGCCTTCCAGGGTGGACGAGGTCATGGATGTCGGGCAGGAGGAGGCCGAGGAAACCGCGCGCCTGCTGGCCCGTCGCGAGGGGCTCTTCACCGGGGTCTCCTCCGGAGGAGCCTGCGCCGCAGCATTGAGACTCGCCTCCACCCTGGAATCAGGAACCATCGTGTTCATCGTCTGCGACCAGGGCGACCGGTATCTGTCTTCCGATCTGTTCACGAACCCACCCGAAGGAGCCCATTGATGGCCGCCACCATGAAGATCCGCCTGGAGCGGACGGAAAATGTCCAATTCGTCGCGACCAATGCCGCCGGCGCCAAGCTCGTGATCGACGGACCCGCCGACATGGGCGGCAAGGACGCTGGCCTGCGCCCCATGGAGACCCTCCTGTCCGCCTTGGCCGGTTGCAGCTCCATCGACGTGATCCACATCATGTCCAAGCAACGGCAGGACCTCCGGAGTTTGGCCGTGGAAGTGGAAGGCGAGCGCGCCGACGCGGTGCCCGCCGTGTTTACGAAGATCCACCTCAAGTTCATCGGCGGTGGACCGATCGATCTGGCCAAGTTCCAGAAGGCCGTGGACCTCTCCATGGAGAAGTACTGCTCGGTGTCGCACATGTTGCAACCGAAGGCGCAGATCGTGGCGGAGGCGGTGCTGGCGGCGGTCTGAGCGCACCGAGTGCGGCACGACCGACTCCTTGGTCGTGCCGTGTCGCTTACTTCAGCCTTCGGCGAAGGAATATCCTGGCAGGAGATTCCACCCGGAGATACAACGCGATGCTGCAAGCAATCAATACCGGCGGGTAGGACCAGAATGGCAATTGGGTGCCGAGCACTTTGGCGGATGCGGCGAAGTACAGGAATCCGAGAGGTTGATGGATCAGGTAAATCGCAAACGAGGACTGTCCAAGCAATACCCCGGTGCGAACCCAGAAGCCCGAGGTTCGACAAGGAAAAGCCAAGGAGAGGATCAGGCTCGCGCAGCCGAGATGGATCAGAAGTGCTTTGAAGACGATGATTTCCGATGGCAACACACAGCCAAGGAAGATGAGTCCGGAGGCCAGGAGGATGGTTGCGGGCGGTAGCCTGAATCCGCGTATCCAAAGCAAACCGATGCCGATTCCGGTGAGGAAATCCGGCATGCGCACCAGAGGGGTGAACATCCAGAATATCCTTGTGTTGGGGAGAGCTGCGCTCTTGAATTGGGTCCAACGGACGATTTCAAGGAACAAGCATACAAGGAGGATCCCCAGGATTCCCTTGACAGATATTGCTTTCAATTTGCGGAGGATGCTTGGGAAGAGACCGTAGAAAAAAGACTCGGTCGATAGCGACCAGGAGACTTCGTTCCAGAAAGGAGCGAAGTCGGGGATCCACGACTGCATGAGCAGCAGGACGAACAATGATTTGACTCCGATCATCGCCCATCCCGTCAGGCCTTCGTGTTGCGCCAATTCCGCGGGGATCTGGAAAAGCCAAAGACCCGGAATGGCAAGGAGGAGTGCGGTGATGTACATCGGGTAGATCCGAGCGAATCGTGCCGCGAAAAAGCTTCGGGAAGAAAATCGCTCTTGTTTGGCGTAGACATGCGTGAGAATGAACCCGGAAAGCACGAAAAAAATCTTCACACCGCAGTCGCCCCGTTGGATGACTCGGCGAAGGAATTCGAACTCGGGCAGTTGAATCCATTTCCAGCTCTCGAACTGGTGTGTGAAAACAACCCAGAAGGAGATGAAAAACCTCAAAATGGTCAGGGGTTGCAGATCCTCGCCGGAAATCCGATTGGGAGTTCCGCCATTTGACTCCATCGATCTACCGCCAAACATTTCTTTGTCCGAATGGATGCAAGGAACCAAATCCGTGGAATAACCGGCATGATCGCTGGTTCTCAAGCCAGCCGGAGGAAATTAGTGGTGGCCCCGGGCGTTTGCAAGGGCCGAGAATCTCCGTCACCGGCCGTTGGATCCGCGCGAACGCGTTGCCACGCGTTTGGGCCCAACACGTCCTCGGTGACCGGCGAAGCTGGACGGAATCTGGCCCAAAAGGCCTTCGCGGAACAGATCGCCAGCGGAGACGATGCGGTCGGCCTATTCGGACGGCATCGATGATGTCGATGCCATTACTTGTCCGATCGCTCCAGCTCGACTGGGCTGGATCGCCTCGTCGCCGAAGGATCGGCTGTCCTTCCACAGGAGCTCCGGAGGATGTGGGGCCTCACGTTCGCGTCTTTCCGTCTGGCTGCATGCATGCGGGCACTTGAAAAATGGCCTTCATATACCTACAATACATATCAGAATGATAGATATATCAAAAAGCGCGCTCTGGAACGGGGTCTTGCCGGGACTGGGGCTTGCGATGCTCCTGGTCGGCTGCCAGGAGCGTCCCGTGGTGCGGATCCTGAACGCGAGCTTCGATCCCACTCGCGAGCTGTACGAATCGATCAACGAACCCTTCGCAAGGCATTGGAAGGATTCCACAGGACAGGAAGTCCAAGTGCTCCAGAGCCACGGAGGGTCCGGAAAGCAGGCCAGGGCGGTCATCGACGGTCTGGAGGCGGACGTCGTGTCCTTGGCGCTGTCCTACGATATCGACCAGATCGCGCGCAAGGGGCGCCTGTTGGATTCGGATTGGGCCAGGCTTGCACCTGGAAAATCGATTCCTTTCGCGAGCACCATCGTCTTTCTGGTGCGGGATGGAAACCCCAAGGGGATCCACGGATGGCAGGACCTGGCCAGGCCCGGAGTGGAGGTGGTCACCCCCAATCCCCAGACCTCCGGTGGCGCCCGCTGGAACTGGTTGGCCGCATGGGGAGCGGCGCGGCTGGAAGGGCTGGATTCGGCCAAGGCCGCCGAGCGTTGCAAGAGGATCTGGAAGAATGTCCGGGTGCAGGACGCGGGTGCCCGTGCGGCCACCACCACCTTCGCGTTGCGGGAAATGGGAGACGTGCTGATCACCTGGGAGAACGAGGCCTATCTGGCCTCCGAGGAAATGCCGGAACGGAAATTCCTGATCGTGCATCCGGAAATTTCCATCCGCGCCGAGCCTCCGGTGACGGTGGTGGATTCCGTCTGCGCGCGCCGTGGAACCTGCGCGGTGGCTCGGGCCTGGCTTGCCAACCTGTGGTCGCGCCAAGCCCAGGAAGCCGCGGCGGCCAACCATTTCCGGCCAACCGACACCGCGGTGGCGTCGCGGACGGCGGACCGGTTTCCCGACATCCGCTTGTTTACCGTCGACTCGATGTTCGGAGGCTGGAAGCAGGCGCAGAAGGAACACTTCGGGGATTCAGGACTGTTCCGACGGCTGGTGTCGGAGGGTGGGCCATGAGCCGCAAGCTGCCCGGGTTCGGGCTCTCCATGGGAATCGTGGTCTTCTGGCTTTCCGCCATCGTGGTGGTTCCTCTGGTGGCCCTGGTGGGCAAGGCCACCACGCTTCCGTGGGAGGGATGGAGTCGGATCCTCCTGGATCCGCGCACCCTCGCCGCCTTCCGGGTGTCGGTGGCATGCTCCCTTGCCGCAGCGGCCTTGAACGCGCTGATGGGAACCGTGGTGGCCTGGATCCTGGTGCGCTATCCGTTCCCGGGAAGGCGTCTGGTGGATGCCCTGGTGGACATGCCCTTTGCCCTTCCCACCGCGGTGGCGGGGATCACCCTCACCTCCCTGTGGTCGCCGCACGGATGGCTGGGCGCACCGCTGGCGGAGCTGGGCGTGCGCGTGGCCTACACCCCCCTGGGGATCGTGCTGGCGTTGGCGTTCGTTGGTTTGCCGTTTTCCGTCAGGACCGTGCAGCCCGTCCTGGAGGAACTTCCCGGCGAAGTCGAGGAAGCCGCGGGTCTTCTGGGCGCCGATCGCCTGCAGACCCTGTCGCGTGTGGTGCTGCCCGCCTTGCGGCCCGCGATCCTGGCCGGTTTCGCGCTGTCCTTCGCCCGCGGCCTGGGCGAGTTCGGGAGCGTCGTGTTCATTTCCGGGAACCTTCCCGGTCGGACGGAAATCGTCCCCCTGCTGGTGATGCAGAAGCTGGAGGAATTCAAGGCTCCCGAGGCGGCGGTCCTGGGGGTGGGGATGCTGGCGCTCTCGTTTTTGTTCCTGCTTCCCGCCAACTGGTTGCAGACCCGTCTGAGGAGGAGAAGATGAGCCGCGGTGCGAGTGCGGATCCAGTGTGGCTGCGAAGGACGCTTCTGACGGTGGGCGTGGGCTGGATCGTCCTGCTGGTGGTGGCCCCCATCCTGGCGGTGTTCGGCGGAGCCCTCGGCCGTGGCGGGGCGGCGTTCCTCGATGCGGTGTTCCATCCGGACACCCTGTCGGCCCTGAAGCTCACGTTGCTCGCCGCCTTGTGCGCCGTGCCTCTCAATACGGTGTTCGGGCTTTCGGCGGCGTGGCTGCTCTCGAGATTCCAGTTCCGGGGGAGGAACCTCCTGGGCACCCTGGTGGACTTGCCGTTTTCCGTCTCGCCGGTGGTGGCGGGGCTCCTTCTTGTGCTGGTGTGGGGGCAGCAAGGCTGGTGGGGGCCGTGGCTCTCGCGACATGGAATCCACGTGGTCTTCGCTTGGCCCGCGGTGGTCCTGGCCACCGTTTTCGTGACCTTCCCGTTGGTGGTGCGCGAGCTTCTGCCCGTGCTCCAGGAACAGGGAAGCTCGGAGGAGGAAGCCGCCATCCTGCTGGGTGCCGGCGGATGGACAATGTTCCTGCGCGTGACCCTTCCCAACATCAAGTGGGCCCTGCTCTACGGCGTGGTCCTGTCCGCCACCCGGGCCATCGGGGAGTTCGGGGCGGTGTCGGTGGTGTCGGGGCACGTGCGCGGACAGACCAACACGTTGCCCCTGCACGTGGAGATCCTGTACAACGAATACCGGTTCCAGGCGGCCTTCGCCGCGGCCACCCTGCTTGTGATGCTTTCCGTGGTGGCAGTGGCGGTCAAGGGGTTCCTGGAACGGAGGGCGCATCGATGAGCATTTCGATCAAGGGACTGAACAAGCACTTTGGCAAATACCATGCCCTGCGCGACGTGGAGCTTTCCATTCCGGACGGCGAGCTGGTGGCTCTCCTGGGGCCGTCCGGTGGCGGAAAGACCACCCTGCTTCGCACCATCGCGGGGCTGGAGTCGCCGGATTCGGGACAAATCCTGTTCGAGGGGCGCGACGCCGCCCTCCAGAGGCCTCGGGACCGTGGAGTGGGATTCGTGTTCCAGCACTACGCACTGTTCCGCCACATGACGGTCTTCGAGAACATCGCCTTCGGGTTGCGGGTGAAACCCAGGACCGAGCGTCCCTCCGAGGACGAGATCCGCGCCAAGGTGGGGGAGCTCCTGAAGCTCATCCAGCTGGACTGGATCAGCGACCGTTTTCCCGACCAGTTGTCCGGCGGCCAGCGTCAACGCGTGGCCCTGGCCCGCGCACTGGCTCCAAAACCCCGCTTCCTGCTTCTGGATGAGCCGTTCGGAGCCCTGGATACCAAGGTCCGCAAGGAACTCCGCCGGTGGCTTCGCGAACTCCACGACGAACTTGGCATGACCTCCCTCTTCGTGACCCACGACCAGGACGAAGCCCTGGAACTGGCCGACCGGGTGGTGGTCATGATGGAAGGACGGGTGGCCCAGGTCGGAACCCCGGACGAGGTCTACGAACGCCCCGCCACGCCGGAGGTGTTCCAGTTCCTGGGCAACGTGAACCTCTTCCATGGTCGTCTCGCGGAAGGTGGATTCCGCCACCATGCCCAGGCGACCTCCGGACGGGACGCTGCCTTGGCCTTCGTGAGGCCCCACGACCTCGAGGTGGAGCGGTTCGCGAGCTCGGAGAGTTCGGTGGCCGCGGTGCTCACGCACGCCTACGCGTTGGGCCCCAAGGTGCGCCTGGAGCTGCGCCGCACGGACAACAGCGCTCCCATGGAGGCGGAGCTTTCCCGCGACCGCTATCGGAACCTGGGATTGGTGGCGGGGGACCCCGTCTGGGTGACCCCCACCAACCTGCGCGTCTTCAGCGCCGACGAGGATGTGGTGATCTGATCCGTCTTGCCGGGATCAGTGGGCGTGGCCTTCGTGGCCGGATTCCACCTTTGATGAATCTGTTCCCTCGGCGATCGCCAGATACTTCTCCGGATCCTGGGCGAAGGCCTTGATGCAGCCCTTGCAACACAGGCGGACCGCCTTGCCCTTGTAGACGACCACCGGCGCCTTGCCCATGCTCCCGATCTCCTCTCCGGTGACCGGACAGAGCTTGTTGTCCAGGGCCTTGGATGCTGCCAGCCGTTTGGTGTCCGGCTTCAGCACCAAAGAGGTGTCGGGCTTGGCGGCGAAGGCGCTCGAAAAGGCCAGGAGCAGGACAAGCAGGATGGATTTCATGGATGGACTCCGGATGGGTGGATGGGTGGACCGACGACGCCGATCCGCTGGGAATGAAACTATATCTCAAACATGGGTCCACCCAGAATGGGATCCTGTGGGAACGATGCGCGGCGCAGCAAGAAAGTTTGAAAGAAACGGAAGGGTCATCCGCGTACTAAAGGATGAAGTCGAACGCGGCGGGGTGTCGCGGAACGATCCTCCAACCAGAACACGGAGACATGCCATGAACATCAAAATCCTCCTTCTTTCCGCCACCTTGGGTGGTGCTTCGCTCGCCGGTGCAACGGATTCCACCACCACGGTCCGCGGACCCAACTTCGATCCGGATCGCCACGCCCGGATGACCGCGGCCCTCGAAGCGGGGGATACCGCCACGGTCAATTCCATCCGCGCCGAGCATCGCGCAAAGATGCAGGCCAAGCGGCAGTCGATGGGCAAGGATGGCCAAGGCCTGGGAACCCAGGGACGCAAGGGGCAGGGCATGGGCGTCGGCAATGGCGGTCACGGCGGCAAGGGTGGCATGGCTGGCAAGGGTGGCCACGGCGGCCAGTGCCGGGGTGGGGCCACGGGCGGATCGAACTGATTCCTGGAACAAGGGGGAAGGATCCATGGACGGAGGGATGGACACGCCGGCGCAGGCAGGATCCGACGGAGCATCCGTCGATCGCCAGCTGGCGCGCCGTCTCTCCACCGGCGACACCAAGGCGCTGACGGAAATCGTCAGAAAATGGACCGCCCCCCTGGAACGCTACCTCTCGCGGCTGTGCGGTCGCTGCCGCGGGGATCGTGACGAGATCCTCCAGGAGGTGTTCCTCAAGGTGTACCGGCACGCGAACCTGTACGATCCCTCCCTTCCCTTCTCCGCGTGGATCTATCGCATCTGCAGGAACGAGATGGCCAGCCGGATGCGCAGCGGGAAGGGCTCCATGGAATCCGGCGAGGTCCCCGACGAGGTCGCCGAATCGATCTGGGGGACGGTGGTGGACCTGCCCGACGCCCAACTCTCCGGGGTGGAGGACGCGCACGCGATCGGGGAGCTGGTGAACGCCATGCCCGACACGTTCCGCGACGTCTTCATCCTGCGATTCCTGGAGGAGAAGGACTACGCCGAGATCGGCGACATCCTCCAGGAGAACATCAACACCGTGGCCACGCGCATCCGCCGCGCACGGGAATGGTTCCTGGAAAACGCCGGCAAGCGCGGTCTGGTCGATCGATCCGCACGTGCGAAAAGGGGAGGACGCTGACATGGCCACGGATCTGGAGGGGAGACTGCTCGAGCGCATCGACCAGGAGCGCATCCGGCCCTATCCTCGTTGGGTCGGCTGGTTGACGCGTGGTGCCAGCGGCGCGGCGATCGCCGCTGCGCTGGCCTGCTCCACGCTGGCGTCCTCCGTCTTCTTCCTCTGGGTGGTCCAGGGAGCGGACCCGGGGCCCCACCGGGGATTCCGATGGGTGATGATCGGACTCCTTCCTTGGCTCAGCCTGGCTTCCGCGGCGCTCCTGAGCTGGATCGGATGGCGCCTGTTCCGGCGCACCGGAACGGGGTACCGACGGCGGGCATGGGTGGTGACGGGGATCTTCCTTGTCGTGTCGCTCGCCGCGGGTGCCGGGCTGCAGGTCGGTGGTGGCCTGTTCGCCATCCACCGGGTCCTGGCGATGGAGTCCACGACCTACCGGGAATTCTTCCAGGGGCGGCGGAGCATGGAGTGGAGCCGCCCCGAGGAGGGGCGCTTGGCGGGAATCGTTTCGGCCCGGTCCGCCCGGTCCCTGGAACTCGTGGATCCCCGAGGTCGGACATGGACCGTCGAGGGAGCCGTTCCCGAGTGGGTCGGGATCGGGATGGAGATCCGTCTGGAAGGGCGGACGGAATCCGACAACCACTTCGCCGCCGAGCGGATCGATCGATTCGGTCCCGGAGCGGGATCGGGCCGCATGCACCGTGGGTCGGAAGGAAAGGGATGCCAACCATGAATACCATCGGAAGGATCGCCGCCATGGCGGTCGTCGCCTGGACCTCGTCCATGGCGGAAGGTCATCGGTTGTCGGCGAGCCTCGGTGCTTCCATGGAGTCGGGAGAGACGGCATCCACCCGTTCCGGCAACGCATCCGTGGCTCCGACCTTCGGCATCGGGGAGGATTGGGAGTTGGAACCGGGCCTGTCCTGGAGCACGTCGCAATCATCCGATCTGGACACCCTGGCCCATTCCTTGGTCACGTCCCTCGATGTCCGTTGGGAGCCCCTGGATCATCTGGCCCTGACCGCCAGTGGATGGGCCTCGGCTTTGGAAGACCCCCTGGACGAGGGTGGATCGCTGGACGTTTCCACCGACTGGGAAGTGTCCGATCGGACATTCCTAGGTGGAGGGGGCAGCGCGGGTTGGAGCCAATCCGCCGCGTGGTTCGGATCCGTGTACGGGAACGCCGAGACAAAGTTCTGGATCCTTCGCGCGGGAGTATCGGTCGAGGAGTCCTACGCCACGGTGCCCGTGTCCACCACCGGCAAATCCGCGAAATCCATGTACGCCTTCCAGACCAGCGCGAGCGGTCGTCTGGACGCCAACCTGGGAACGGTGATCTTGGGACCGAGCCTTACCTGGTCCGGATACAGCTACGAGAAGAAGATGGGCCGGAATTCCGGCGCGATGGGCATGTCCAGGACCAACGTTTCCGGAAGCCACTCGGAATGGAACGCCGGCGCGCATCTTTCCTGGTTCGTTACCGATTGGCTTTCGGTGGAGGTCTGGGGTGGGCGTCGTTGGACGGACGACGAAACCTCCCTCGATGCGACCACGCGGATGAACAGGCAAGGGCGACTCGTCGTCGTGGAGCCTTTGGCCCTGGCCGATCCCACGGTGGACTACGCTGGATCGTCCTGCTCCCTTTCCTGGTAGTCCATCCTCGGCGATGCATCGAAGTCGCAAGGTGTTGCGGTTTGGATCGCGAGCGTGTAGGTTGTTGCCCATGTCCTGGAACCGACATCCGTTGCGATCGGCGAGAGCCTTGTTCTCGCTTTTCGTGGTGCTGGTGTCGGTGGCCGCACCCGTGATCGCCCAGACCTACGAGTGCCCCATGGTGCGCGAGGCGAATGCGCTGTCCACGGATGCACCTTCCTGCTGCACCCACCAGGGAGTGGTGTCCGCGAGTCCCATCCATGGGCCTGCCATCGCACGAACCTGCGACTGCCCGGATCTGGCGTGGGACCAGGATGTATCCGACCAGACCCGGCAGACGTCCCAGGTGGTCGCCCCTGCAGCTTCCGCCGTGGTTGCCTGGTTCCTGGAGGCCCGAGGGATCGAAGTCGCGAGCCTTGTGGCCAACGCGTCCGACGATACGCGAGCCGGTCGATCCGACGCGATCTGGTTGCGATGCCAGTCCATCCGTTGCTGAGGAGCTCTTTCGAGTAGTGGATCCTGTACGCCGGATTGTTTTCCGGTGGTGCCAAAGGGAAACGCGTTCGAAAGAGGTTTGAACATGTCCAGCCTGATCTTGGCGCTGGCGATGTCGTGGGGAACCGCGTCCGGTCTTGGAAGGGATTCGATTCCTGCGGGGAGGGCCGATCCGTTTCTGGATCGATGGGTGGATCGCGCGATAGCCAGACATCCGGAGGTCGAAGCCGCTCGATGGGCCGTGCAGGCCGCCCAGGCCGTGGAGTCGGGTGCCCGTGCCTGGATGCCTCCCACGGGCCAGCTCCAGTACCAGTCCGACGGCCGGGTGGATTTCTCCTTGAGCCAGATGGTCCCGGGGTTCGGGAAGACCACCGCGCTGGCGGAGGTCCGATCCCGTCGCACGGGCATGGTCCGGTTCGATTCCGCCGACCGGATGCGGAAATTGTCCCTTGCGGTGCGGGAGGCCGCATGGATGGAGTGGATGACCTGGCAGAAGGTGCGTGTCCTTTCCCAGCAGGACAGCGCCTGGGAACGATGGGCGCGGGCGTTGGAACGAACCCAGGCCCAAGGCATGGGATCGGCTTCCGAAACCTGGATCGTGCGGGCCAAAGGTGTCCAGGCGAAAGCCGATCTGGCCAAGGCCCGTGCCGAGGCGGAGGCCGCGACGGCCATGCGGGAGAGTTGGACGGGTTCTGACACCTTGCGGTTGGTGGCTCCGCCCGCGACGCCCCCGGATTGGGACAGCCTGGCTTTGCTGGAGGCATCCGGATACCGCGCCGACATCGCGACCATGGAGGCCGATGCCGCCATGCAGCGGGCCATGGCCGGTTCCATGCGCGCATCGTTGCGGCCCGACTTCATGGTGGGCGCCATGGCGATGCGCATGACCGACGGGATGCCGGGGTGGGGGGTGATGGTTGGCATGACCCTTCCGTTCGCTCCCTGGTCGGCCTCCATGGCCACCTCCGAAGCCCGCGGAGCCGAGGCCGCGGCCCGCGCTTCCGAGGCCAACGTGGAGGCCATGCGGCGGATGGCGAAATCGGAGGTCCAAGGCCGATCGCGCCGCGCGATCGCAGCCTGGAACGCTCTTCGGGAAAACGACAGCCTGGTCCTTCCCGGCCTGCGAAGGGCCGTGGACGATGCGCGGACCCGCTACGCCCAAGGCCGGGAAATGTTGTCGATGGTCCTTTCCATGGAAGACATGGTCCGCATGAGCGCCATGCAGGCGATCATGTTCCGTGGTGAATACGAATTGGAGCGGATCCGACTCCTGGCCGCGGCCGGAGCGGAAATCCAACCCGAAGGAGGTGCGAAATGAGCAGGATCCTGTTTTCCATGATCCTCGCGTTGACGGTATTCGTTGGCTGCAAGGGAACGCCGCAGGCGGACGCATCCCACGCGCCCGTCCAGGACGGATCCCATGGCCATGCCTGGCGCTGCCCGATGCATCCCCAGGTGGTCCGCGACAAGGAAGGGACATGTCCCATCTGCGGGATGGATCTGGTCGCCTTCGCTCCGGAGGTCGCCAAATCGCCTGACAGCGGATCCAGCACCTACATGGAGGCAGGGAAGGCGGTCTCCGTGAGTCCTTCGGTGCTCCAGAAGATCGGGGTG
>Ga0116170_10000925_pt1 | contig 30558 bp, 42 predicted proteins | sample AD_JPNHW1_MetaG_FD_89797 | JGI IMG/M metagenome (GOLD analysis project Ga0116170, IMG submission 89797) | Active sludge microbial communities of municipal wastewater-treating anaerobic digesters from Japan - AD_JPNHW1_MetaG | ecosystem: Engineered > Bioreactor > Anaerobic > Digestate | place... | reverse complement strand
GACTTTGAATACCTGACCGACACCAGCGAGGTAATGATTCAGATTGCAATGATAAGATTAATGCTTAATAGAATCAAAAAATAAAATTTAAACAGTCTCTAAGAATAATTCAAAAAACAACAATTTTTTAACCTTTTTTATTGGGTATTAAGTTGGTAATTCGTACTTTTGCGAGCCGTTTTTATGGAGAAGTCCATGAATTCGAAGCGTAAGGTATTGTATTACTGTATTTTTGCAATACCTTTGCAGACCAAAATTTGAGATAATATTTTTAATAATTGAGTTTAATATGCCAACGATTCAACAGTTAGTTAGAAAAGGTAGACAAAGTATTGCAGAGAAAAGTAAATCTCCTGCATTAGATTCTTGCCCACAGAGACGTGGTGTATGTGTTCGTGTTTACACTACCACTCCAAAGAAACCAAACTCAGCTATGCGTAAGGTAGCTCGTGTGCGTTTGACGAACGGCAAGGAAGTGAACGCTTACATTCCGGGAGAAGGACACAATCTTCAGGAACACTCTATTGTATTGGTACGTGGTGGCAGGGTAAAAGACCTTCCAGGAGTACGTTACCATTTAATTCGTGGTGCTCTCGACACAGCAGGTGTTGAAGGACGTACACAAAGACGTTCTAAATACGGCGCTAAAAGACCAAAAGCGAAAAAATAGCATTCGCATTTATTAATTAATTGACGTTCTAGCTTTGTGGTTTGAGTTGAGTAAAGAGGCCCCTGATGGCCGATTGAAGCCAGAATTTAAACGACAGCTAATTTAAATTAACACAAAAGCATTACATAATGAGAAAATCGAAACCAAAAAAGAGGATCATTCTGCCCGATCCAAAGTTTAATGATACATTGGTTACCCGTTTCGTAAACGACTTAATGTACGACGGGAAAAAATCGACCGCTTATCAAATTTTTTATGACGCCATGGACATCGTTGGCAACAAGATGAAAGATTCTGAACTAAGTCCATTAGACGTTTTCAAAAAAGCCCTTGAAAAAATTACTCCTCATGTTGAAGTTAAGAGCCGCCGTGTAGGTGGTGCAACTTTCCAGGTTCCAATGGAAATCCGCGCTGAAAGAAAAACTTCAATTTCAGTAAAAAACATGATTTTATTCTCGCGCAAACGTTCAGGCCGTTCTATGGCTGAAAAACTTGCTGCTGAGATTGTCGCTGCATACAACGAAGAAGGTGGTGCATTCAAGAAAAAAGAAGATACACACCGTATGGCAGAAGCAAACCGTGCATTTGCACACTTCCGCTTTTAATATTTAGTTTTAGTTTAGATAGATATTGGTTTTAAAAATGGCAAAAGACTTACATTACACGAGAAATATTGGCATCATGGCGCACATTGATGCCGGCAAGACGACCACCTCTGAGCGTATCCTGTTTTATACAGGTGTAACTCACAGGATTGGTGAAGTTCACGATGGTGCTGCTACTATGGACTGGATGGAGCAGGAGCAGGAACGTGGTATTACCATTACTTCTGCTGCTACGACAACATTCTGGAAATACCACGATGTTGAACACAAAATCAACATTATTGATACCCCCGGACACGTTGACTTCACGGTTGAAGTTGAACGCTCGCTTCGTATCCTTGATGGTGCTGTTGCTTTGTTTTGTGCTGTAGGTGGTGTTGAAGCTCAGTCGGAAACAGTATGGCGCCAGGCTGAAAAGTATGGCGTTCCGCGTATCGGTTTCGTTAACAAAATGGACCGTCAGGGCGCTGATTTCTATAATGTAGTTTCTGAAGTAAGAGAAAAGCTGGGTGCAAACCCGGTTCCAATCACTATTCCAATTGGTTCGGAAGAAACTTTTGAAGGTGTGGTTGATTTGATCGAAATGAAAGCTATTCGTTGGAAAGACGATGCTACATTGGGAACAACTTTCTACATGGAAGAAATTCCGGCTGACTATGTTGAGCAAGCTGATGAATATCGCGCAAAACTAGTTGAAGCAGTAGCTGAACACGACGACGAATTGCTCGAAAAATTCTTCGAAGATCCGGACTCAATTACAGTTGAGCAGATGTTGGATGTAATTCGCAAAGCTACTATTGCTGGTTCTATTGTTCCGATGATGTGTGGTTCTGCATTTAAAAATAAAGGTGTTCAGCGTTTGTTGGATGCTATTTGTGCATTCTTGCCAAGTCCAATGGACAAAGCCGAAATCAAAGGTGTTGAGTACAATGGTGACGAAGAAATTGTTCGTCATGCCGATGTAAGCGAACCATTGACCGCTTTGGCATTCAAGATTGCTACCGACCCTTATGTAGGCCGTTTGTGCTTCATTCGTGTTTATTCAGGTAGAATTAATGCCGGTGACACTGTATTTAATTCACGTACTGGTAAAAAAGAACGTATCTCACGTTTATACCAGATGCACTCAAACAAACAGAACCCAATCGAATATGTCGAAGCTGGTGATATTTGTGCTGCAGTAGGTTTCAAAGATATCCGCACTGGTGATACTTTGTCTGACAACGATCATCCAGTAGTTCTCGAAAGTATGGACTTTCCTGAACCAGTAATCGGTATCGCAATTGAACCAAAAACTCAGAAAGACCTCGATAAATTGAGTGTCGGTTTGTCGAAACTTGCTGAAGAAGATCCAACATTCAAAGTAAATACTGATCCTGATTCAGGTCAGACGGTTATCCGTGGTATGGGTGAGCTTCACCTCGAAATCATTGTTGACCGTTTGAAACGTGAGTTCAAGGTTGAATGTAATCAAGGTGCTCCTCAGGTTGCATATAAAGAAGCAATCAGCAAGCCAGTTGAACTTCGCGAAGTGTTCAAGAAACAGTCCGGAGGTCGTGGTAAATTCGCTGACATCATTGTTCGTGTTGAACCAGCAGAAGAAGGCAAATTGGGTCTTACATTCGTTGACGCTGTTAAAGGTGGTAATATTCCTCGCGAATATATTCCATCAGTACAGAAAGGTTTCGAATCAGCAATGTCAAACGGTCCACTGGCCGGATTCAACATGGATAGCCTGAAAGTAACTCTTCTTGATGGTAGCTACCACGCAGTTGACTCTGACTCGCTTTCATTCGAAATCTGTGCCCGTCAGGCATTCAAGAGCGCAGCAGGAAAAGCCGGTCCAAAGTTGCTGGAGCCAATCATGAAGTGCGAAATTGTTACTCCTGAAGAATACATGGGTGACATTATCGGTGACTTGAACCGTCGTCGTGGTCAGGTTGAAGGAATGGAAGAAAAATCGGGTGCCCGTGTAATTAAAGCATTGGTTCCGCTTTCTGAATTGTTCGGATACGTGACTGTACTGCGTACTTTATCTTCGGGACGTGCGACATCGTCAATGGAATTCGCCAAATACGTTGAGCTGCCAAAACAACTTGCACTCAAAGTACTGGAAGACCTTAAAGGAAAGACAGAATTATTATAATTATAAACTGTATTAATTTTTCTCATCATGAGTCAAAAGATCAGAATTAAGCTGAAATCGTACGACCACAACCTAGTGGACAAGTCGGCTGAAAAGATCGTAAAGACAGTTAAAACAACAGGTGCAGTAGTAAGTGGACCAATTCCACTTCCTACTCACAAACGTATTTTTACTGTATTGCGCTCTACCTTTGTTAATAAAAAATCAAGGGAACAGTTCGAACTTTCGTCATACAAACGTTTGATCGACATTTACAGCTCAACGGCTAAAACAATCGACGCCTTAATGAAGCTTGAATTACCAAGTGGCGTTGAAGTAGAAATTAAAGTTTGATAACCTGTAAAAACCAAAAAAATGGCAGGATTAATCGGAAAAAAAATCGGAATGACTTCCGTATTCAGTGTTGAGGGGAAAAACATCCCATGCACTGTGATTGAAGCCGGTCCTTGTGTGGTTACACAAGTGAAATCGGTGGCTACTGACGGTTATGATGCAATTCAGTTAGGTTTCGAAGACAAAAAAGAAAAGCATTCGAACAAAGCAGAATTGGGTCATTTCAAAAAAGCCGCAACAGAAGCAAAAAGAAAAGTGGTAGAGTTCAAAGAACTTACCGGCGAGTACAAACTTGGTGATACATTGACTGTAGGTTCATTCGACGAAGAAGGTTGGGTTGACATTCAGGGTGTAACCAAAGGTAAAGGATTTCAGGGCGTTGTAAAACGTCACGGATTCCAGGGCGTTGGTGGCCAAACACACGGTCAGCACAACCGTTTGAGAGCTCCTGGTTCGTTAGGTGCATCTTCTTATCCGTCACGCGTATTTAGAGGAATACGTATGGCTGGTCGCGATGGTAATGACAATGTTACTGTTCAGAACCTGAAAGTTTTGAAAGTAATTCCTGAGTCAAATTTATTGGTAGTTAAAGGATCAATTCCTGGTGCTAAAGGTTCATACGTAATTATTTATCAGTAATGGAAATAAAAGTTTTAAATAAAGCAGGACAGGAAACCGGACGTACTGTTACGTTGGACGAACAGATTTTCGGTATTGAGCCAAATGATCACGCTATCTATTTAGATGTTAAACAGATCATGGCCAATAAAAGACAAGGGACCCACGCTTCAAAAGAGCGTGCCGATGTTGCCGGAAGTACTAAAAAGCTGAAAAAGCAAAAAGGTACTGGTGGTGCACGTGCCGGTAGTTTGAAATCACCTGTTTTTGTTGGTGGGGGCCGCGTTTTTGGTCCACGTCCACGCAACTATGATTTCAAATTGAATAAAAAGGTAAAAGAGCTTGCCCGTAAATCAGCTTTATCATACAAAGCCAAGGAAGAAGCAATTCTGGTAGTTGAAGATTTCTCTTTTGAAACTCCGAAAACACGCGAATTTGTGCAAATCAGTAATAATCTGAAAATTAATGATAAAAAGTCACTTTTCGTTTTACCGGAAGAAAATAAAAACATATATTTGTCATCCAGAAATTTACAGGGTGTTTCTATTGTAATAGCCTCAGAATTAAATACTTATCAGATATTAAACGCTAAGAAAGTAATTGTTCTTGAGAGCTCGATGAGTAAGATTGAAGAATTGTTTAAGATTTAAAAGGCTTGAAAATGGAAATTTTAATTAAACCGATTGTTACCGAAAAGATGACAAAGCAGGCCGAAGGTCTTAACTGTTATGGTTTTATTGTTAATCAGAACGCCACTAAATTGGAAATTAAAAAGGCTATTGAAAGCTTATACAATGTTTCAGTTGAATCTGTTAATACACTGGTTCATGGTGGTAAAAGAAAGACACGTTTTACCAAAGCCGGAATCATTAGCGGAACAACCGGAAAAAGTAAAAAAGCTATTATAACAGTAGCCAAAGGACAGACTATTGATTTTTACAGTAATATTTAATAAAAAATGGCAGTAAGAAAATTAAATCCAGTTACTCCGGGTCAAAGACACAAAATTGTTGGTGGCTTTGATACCATTACTGCATCAACACCTGAAAAATCATTGTTACAGCCCATACGTTCAACCGGCGGTAGAAACAGCCAGGGACGTATGACAATGAGGTATATAGGTGGTGGCCACAAACGCAAATACCGTTTTATCGACTTTAAACGCGATAAAGATGGTATTGTTGCTGTTGTAGAGTCTATTCAGTACGATCCAAATCGTACCGCTCGTATCGCCCTTTTGGTATATCCTGATGGCGAAAAACGATACATGCTGGCACCAAACGGTTTAAAAGTTGGCCAGAAGATCGAGAGCGGAAGCGGTGTGGCTCCTGAAATTGGTAATACATTGCCACTGTCGGAAATACCTCTTGGAACATTGATTCACAACATTGAACTTCATCCAAGTCAAGGAGGTGTGATGGCTCGTAGTGCCGGAGCTTATGCTCAGTTAACTTCAAGAGAAGGAAAGTATGCTATCGTGAAATTGCCTTCGGGCGAGTCTAGAATGGTGCTCGTAACTTGTCGTGCTACAGTAGGTATTGTTGGAAATACCGAACACAACCTGGAAAAATCAGGTAAAGCTGGTCGCACCAGGTGGTTAGGCAGAAGACCACGCGTTCGTGGTGTTGCTATGAACCCGGTTGATCACCCAATGGGTGGTGGTGAAGGACGTTCTTCAGGAGGACATCCACGTTCACGTAGGGGCTTGTTAGCTAAAGGTTTCAAAACCCGTACGCCTAAGAAAGCTTCCAACAGGTATATTGTAGAAAGACGCAAGAAATAATTAAAAGGAGAAGAATATGAGTCGTTCATTAAAGAAAGGGCCGTTTATTGATTTCAAGCTGGAACGTAAAGTTTTGGTGATGAATGAAGCAAACAAAAAATCGGTTGTAAAAACCTGGGCCAGAGCATCAGTAATTTCTCCTGACTTTGTAGGACATACCATTGCGGTACACAACGGGAATAAATTCATTCCGGTTTATGTAACCGAAAACATGGTAGGCCATAAATTTGGTGAATTTGCACCTACAAGAACTTTCAGGGGACATGCCAAAGGCAAGAAATAAGGCATGAGTTTCTCATTAACTATTAAAAGAATTCACGATGGGTGCTAGAAAAAGAAATAGTGCAAACGAACGTAAGGAAGCTAAGAAACAGCAGTTTTTTGCTGTTTTGAAAGATTGTCCGACTTCCCCACGCAAAATGAGGCTTGTTGCCGATATGGTTCGTGGTATGGAAGTGAACAGAGCTCTTGATGTACTTAAGTTTTCCAGTAAAGAAGCTTCACGTCGCCTCGAGAAATTAGTAATGTCAGCAATCGCAAACTGGCAGGCTAAAAACGAAGGTAGTCGTTTAGAAGAAAGCAATTTAGTAGTGAAAACTATTTCTGTTGATTCAGGAAGAATATTGAAAAGGCTGCAACCTGCTCCACAGGGACGTGCACACAGGATCAAGAAAAGATCTAACCACGTTACAGTTAGTCTGGATAGTTTAGTAAAAGAAACAGAATAAATAATAATACATGGGACAAAAAGTTAATCCAATCGCTAATCGTTTAGGAATCATCAAAGGATGGGATTCCAACTGGTTCGGTGGAAACAACTATGGCGATAAGCTCGTGGAAGATTTCAAAATCAGAGAGTACTTGAATGCCCGTTTGGCCAAAGCAAGTGTTTCTAAGATTATTATTGAACGCACACTGAAGCTTATTACTATCACTGTTCACACCTCTCGCCCAGGTATTATTATCGGCAAAGGTGGTCAGGAAGTTGATAAACTGAAAGAAGAATTAAAAAAGATCACCAACAAGGAAGTTCAGATCAATATTTTTGAAATCAAACGTCCGGAATTAGATGCTAAAATTGTTGCTGTTAACGTAGCACGTCAGATTGAAGGTAAAATTGCTTACCGTCGTGCAGTTAAAATGGCAATTGCTTCAACCATGAGAATGGGAGCGCAAGGTATCAAAATCCAGGTTTCAGGCCGCTTAAACGGTGCTGAAATGGCACGTTCAGAAATGTATAAAGATGGTCGTACTCCATTGCACACTCTGAGAGCTGATATAGATTATGCTTTAGGCGAAGCCTTAACTAAAACCGGTTTACTCGGTGTTAAAGTATGGATTTGCAAAGGCGAGATTTATGGAAAACGCGATCTTTCACCAAATGTAGGACAGAAATCGGAAGGAAGACGTCCGAATGACGGTGCACCAAAAGGTGGCGGATTTAAGAAAAAAAGAAAATAATTTGTAAACCTTTCAGAATTAGATAAGGATGTTACAACCGAAAAAGACAAAATTCAGAAGAGTCCAGAAAGGAAAAATGAAAGGACTGGCGCAACGCGGCAACCAGTTGGCATTTGGATCTTTTGGTATTAAATCGTTGGAAGAAACGTGGCTTACCGGTAGGCAGATCGAAGCTGCCAGGGTTGCGGTAACTCGTTATATGCAACGTCAGGGTCAGATATGGATCCGTGTATTCCCCGATAAACCGATTACTAAAAAACCTGCTGAGGTACGTATGGGTAAAGGTAAAGGTGCTCCGGAAGCATTCGTTGCTCCGATTACACCAGGTAGAATCTTGATTGAAGCCGAGGGCGTTTCTTATGAGATTGCAAAAGAAGCACTTCGTTTGGCTGCACAGAAACTGCCGGTAACTACTAAGTTCGTCGTAAGACGTGATTTTGTTGAAACTGAAACAGCTGAATAATGAAGACATCTGAAATTATCGAATTATCAACAGCCGAAATTCTGGAAAGAATCGACGCTAACAAAGATTCCTTAACCAGGATGAAACTGAATCATGCTATTTCTCAACTCGAAAATCCACAGGTTATCGTGAATTTGAGGAAAGACATCGCACGTCTGAAAACCATTCTACGTCAAAGGGAAATTAACGCAAAACAGAGTTAGTAATGGAAAGAAATCTAAGGAAGGAGCGTGTTGGAGTTGTTGTTAGCAACAAGATGCAGAATACTATTGTTGTTGCAGAACACCGCAAAGAAAAACATCCGATCTACGGAAAGTTTGTTAACAAAACTTCGAAATTTTACGCCCACGATGAAAAGAACGACTGCAACATTGGCGATACTGTTCGGATTATGGAAACACGTCCGATTAGCAAACAAAAATGTTGGAGATTAGTGGAAATCATAGAAAGAGCTAAGTAATCATGATACAACAGGAAACAAGATGTACCGTTGCCGATAATAGTGGGGCCAAAGAAGTGCTCGTTATCCGCGTATTAGGCGGAACTCGTAAGCGCTATGCCACACTTGGCGATACCATTGTAGTTACAGTAAAAAGTGCTATAGCGGGAAGTGACATGAAAAAAGGTGCCGTGTCTAAAGCTATTGTTGTTCGGACCACCAAAGAAGTTCGTCGTCAGGATGGATCATATATCCGCTTCGATGACAACGCTGTAGTTTTACTGAATAATGCTGGTGAAATGCGCGGAACTCGTATATTCGGACCCGTAGCAAGAGAACTTCGTGATCAAAACATGAAGATTATTTCACTTGCTCCTGAAGTACTTTAATGCATAAAATTAAAGAAATGCAGAGAAAATTTCACTTAAAAAAAGGCGACTCAGTTATTGTAATTGCTGGCAATTACAAAGGACGGGAAGGAAAAGTGCTCGAAGTAATCAGAGCAACCGAGAAGGCTATTGTGGAAGGTGTTAATATGGTAAAAAAACATACAAAACCAAATGCGAAACATCCGCAGGGAGGTATTGTAGAAAGGGAAGCACCTATTCACATTTCTAACCTTATGAACAAGGATCCGAAAACAGGAAAACCTACTCGTATTGGTCGGAAGCTGGATGATTCAGGTAAATTAGTTCGTTATTCAAAAAAATCAGGAGAGGAGATTAAGTAATGGCTTACGTACCAACACTTAAGAAAAAATACTTAGACGAGGTTGTTCCTGCATTGATGAAGGAAATGTCCTACAAAAATGTAATGCAGGCACCGAAGTTGGAGAAGATTGTTATCAATCAGGGAGTTGGAGCTGCTATTTCAGACAAGAAATTGATTGAAATTGCCACCGAAGAAATCACAAATATCGCTGGACAAAAAGCAGTTACTACCAAATCTAAAAAAGATATCTCGAACTTCAAGTTAAGGAAGAAAATGCCAATTGGCGTTCGCGTTACATTACGCAAAGAACGTATGTACGAATTCCTTGATCGTCTGATCAGTGTATCTCTTCCCCGTATTCGCGATTTCAAAGGTATTGAAGGTAAAATGGATGGCCGTGGTAATTATACTTTAGGTATTCCAGAACAAATTATCTTCCCCGAAATCGTACTGGATAAAGTAACTCGCATCAACGGGATGAATATAACTTTCGTAACCACAGCCAATACCGACGAGGAAGGCTATGCGTTACTGAAAGAATTAGGTTTACCATTTAAAAATGCTAAAAAGAATTAAGATATGGCTAAGGAATCAATGAAAGCTCGGGAAGTAAAAAGAGCTGCACTTATTGAAAAATATGCCGAAAAAAGAGCCATGCTTAAAGCTGAAGGCGATTATATCGGACTTCAAAAGTTACCTAAGAACTCTTCCCGCATTCGTCTGCACAACAGATGTAAATTAACCGGTCGTCCGAAAGGCTACATGCGTCAGTTCGGAATCAGCAGGATCAATTTCCGTGAAATGGCTTCTACTGGTTTAATTCCGGGAGTAAAAAAAGCAAGTTGGTAATTTTATAATTTAGTAGTAATGAGCAAAATTACAGATCCAATAGCAGACTATCTGACACGAATCAGAAATGCACAGAAAGCAAAACATCGTGTAGTTGATATCCCTGCATCCAATATCAAAAAAGAAATTACCAAAATTTTGAAAGATAAAGGATACATCCTCAACTATAAGTTTGAAGATGATGTGAACTATCAGGGCAATATTAAAATTGCTTTGAAATACCATCCCGAAACCCGCATACCTGCTATTAAAGCAATTAAGAGGGTAAGTAAACCAGGTTTACGTCAGTATTGTCATACTGAAGACATTCCGCGTGTACTTAACGGATTGGGTATTGCAGTAATTTCTACATCAAAAGGCGTAATCACCGATAAAGAAGCTCGCGAGCTGGGAGTTGGTGGTGAAGTTTTATGTTACGTTTATTAATCTTAGGAGGAAAAAGTAATGTCAAGGATAGGTAAACTACCCATTGAAATACCTGCAGGCGTAAAATTTACAGTTAGTGATACCAATATGGTGACTGTAAAAGGCCCAAAAGGAGAATTATCACAACAGGTTGATCCTGAAATCCAACTTTCTGTTGAAGGTAATACTTTAACAGTAAGTCGTCCTTCTGACGATAGAAAACACCGTGCAATGCATGGTCTTTATCGTGCACTTTTAAACAACATGGTTACAGGTGTATCAAAAGGCTATGAAATTAAGCTTGAACTGGTAGGTGTTGGTTATCGTGCTGAAAACGACGGACAGGTTCTTGATTTGGTTTTAGGTTATTCACACCACACTTATCTTCAGCTTCCAGCCGAAGTTAAAGTGGAAGCTAAAAGTGATAAGCGTAGCAACCCAATAGTAACTCTGTCGAGCTGCGATAAGCAATTACTTGGTCACATTGCAGCTAAGATCAGATCCTTCAGGAAACCAGAGCCTTATAAAGGTAAAGGTGTTAAATTTGTTGGTGAAAATATTAGACGTAAGGCTGGTAAATCAGCTGGCGCTAAATAGTAAAATTTAGATACCATGGCTTTAACAAAGCAAGAAAGAAGATATAGAATTAAGAAGAGAATCCGGAAAATTGTTTCCGGAACTGCTGAAAGACCACGTTTGAATGTATTCAGAAGCAACAAGCAGATTTATGCTCAGTTGATTGATGATTTATCAGGAACAACCGTATTGGCAGTATCTTCTTTGAATAAAGATTTCACAGGTGCCGAGGGTACCAAAGTTGAAATTGCTGCTAAGATAGGTAAAATAGTTGCCGAAAAGGCACTTGCAGCCGGAATTACTACAGTAGTATTCGATCGTAACGGTTATTTATATCACGGAAGAGTTAAAACATTAGCTGAAGCTGCCCGTGAAGGTGGCCTTAAATTTTAATAGTTATGGCAGGAGATATCAGAAAAGTAAAAACCAGTGATTTGGAACTGAAAGACCGGTTGGTAGCTATTAACCGTGTGACCAAAGTAACCAAAGGGGGTAGAACATTTAGCTTTTCAGCTATTGTTGTTGTAGGCAACGAAGATGGCATCGTGGGCTGGGGCCTGGGTAAAGCCAGTGAAGTAACTACAGCAATCTCTAAAGGTGTTGATGCTGCTAAAAAGAACCTCGTGAAAGTTCCGGTATATAAAGGCACAATTCCTCACGAACAGGAAGCTAAGTTTGGCGGTGCCCGTGTATTCCTGAAACCAGCAACTTCGGGTACCGGAGTAAAGGCTGGTGGTGCTATGCGTGCCGTGTTGGAAAGTGTTGGCGTACACAACATCCTTTGCAAATCTAAAGGATCGTCGAACCCACATAACCTCGTTAAAGCAACTATGAATGCATTGCTCGAGTTGCGCGATGCACATACGGTAGCTGATCATCGCGGAGTAACATTGGATAAAGTATTTAATGGATAAGGAGTTATGGCTAAGATTAAAATTACACAAGTAAAAAGTAAAATTGGTTCAGATAAGACGCAGAAAGCTACGCTTGTTGCACTTGGAATCAAAAAACTTAACCACTCTGTGGTTCAGGAAGTAACTCCGCAAATTATGGGAATGGTTGCGAAAGTAAAGCATCTCGTAATTGTTGAAGAAGTTTAAACTTATTAAGATCAAGAAATATGGATTTAAGTAATCTTAAACCTGCAGAAGGTTCAACAAAGAACGTGAAGCGTATCGGCCGCGGCCAGGGCTCAGGTCATGGTGGCACTTCTACAAGAGGTCACAAAGGAGCTAAATCAAGATCAGGATACAAAAGTCGTCGTGGTTTTGAAGGAGGTCAGATGCCTTTACAGCGTGTTGTTCCTAAATTTGGCTTTAAAAACATCAACAGAAGTGAGTTTAAAGCAATCAACCTTGATGTTCTTCAGGAATTAGCTGAGTCTTTGAATTTAACTTCAATTGATGTTAATACTTTGGTTGAAGCAGGAATGGCTTCCAAAAGGGATAAAGTGAAGATATTAGGAGATGGAGTATTAAACCTTAAATTGGAAGTTAAAGCTCACGCCTTTTCAAAAAGAGCTAAAGAGACCATAGAAAAACTACAAGGTACAACCGAAATACTCTAAACCTGATGAAAAAGTTTATTGAAACCCTAAAGAATATTTATAAGATTGAAGACTTGAGATCTCGGTTGGGGATCACACTGTTCTTACTTTTGATATATCGTTTAGGATCGTACGTTTCATTACCTGGAGTTGATCCGGCACAGCTGGCTCAGCTTAAAAATCAAACATCCGAGGGGTTGCTCGGTCTGTTAGATATGTTCTCAGGTGGGGCTTTCTCTAAAGCATCAATATTTGCTTTGGGGATTATGCCATATATTTCGGCTTCTATCGTGATCCAGTTGTTGGGTATTGCTGTACCCTACTTTCAAAGGATGCAAAAAGAGGGTGAATCAGGACGTCGTAAGATCAATCAGATAACACGTTATCTGACTGTTGTTATTTTGATTTTCCAGGGTTCAGCCTATCTTGTAAACCTTCATAACCAATTACCTGAAGCTGCGTTTGCAATTACTGGCACAATGTTTACAATTCCGTCGATTATCATCTTAACTGCTGGTTCGATGTTTGTAATGTGGCTTGGTGAACGTATTACTGATAAGGGTATTGGGAATGGGATATCATTGATCATCATGGTTGGAATTATGGCTAGGTTGCCTCATTCTGTTGTTGCGGAATTCGTTTCGCGTATCGAACAACAAGGTGGTGGTATGGTTATGTTCCTGATTGAGTTTGTTGCGCTTGCAGCTGTGTTTATGGGAGCTATTTTGTTGGTTCAGGGAACCCGCAAAATTCCGGTACAGTATGCAAAACGTATCGTTGGCAACAAGCAGTATGGTGGTGTTCGTCAGTATATTCCGTTGAAAGTGAATGCTGCTGGTGTTATGCCTATCATTTTCGCACAGGCGATAATGTTTATTCCTATTAGTTTGGCTGGGTTTGCCAAATCTGACAGTATGAGTGGTTTTGCGGCTGCTTTTACAAATCATACAGGTCTTTGGTATAACCTTACTCAATTTTTGTTAGTAATCCTCTTTACATATTTCTATACTGCTATCACAGTTAATCCGTTGCAAATGTCGGAAGACATGAAAAAGAACGGCGGTTTTATTCCTGGTGTTAAACCCGGAAAGAAAACAGTTGAGTTCTTAGATTCAATCATGTCAAGAATTACCTTGCCAGGATCTATTTTCCTTGGTATAATTACAATTCTTCCTGCTTTTGCAATGATGGCTGGAATCAATCAACAGTTTGCCTATTTCTATGGCGGAACATCGTTGTTGATTTTGGTTGGTGTAGTTTTGGATACCTTACAACAAATTGAAAGTCACTTATTGATGCGCCATTATGACGGTTTGATGAAATCAGGCCGGATTAAAGGACGTGCAGGCGGTGCATACTAGTAGTTTTAGAGCATTGTTGTCTTGGATTAATGAAAGTTCTAAACTTGTTAATTTAATTCATAAATAGCGAAATAAGTCCGGTAATTCTTATAGTTTTGCCGGATTTATTAGCGGAAAATAAAAATCTTTTCTCTGATAATTGTAACAATCAGGATACTAGATACTTGAGTAATATTTATGGCAAAACAATCGTCAATAGAACAAGACGGAACAATCATTGAATCATTATCGAATGCAATGTTCAGGGTTGAGTTGGAGAACGGACATATTATAACTGCACATATTTCAGGAAAAATGAGGATGCATTACATTAAAATTTTACCTGGAGACAAAGTGAAAGTTGAAATGTCGCCATACGACCTGACAAAAGGAAGAATTTCTTTTAGATATAAAAACTAAAGCACAAAATAATGAAAGTAAGAGCATCCATTAAAAAACGTAGTGCCGACTGCAAAATTGTACGCAGAAAAGGCCGTTTGTATGTGATTAACAAAAAGAATCCGAAGTACAAACAACGTCAGGGATAATTAATTAACTTTGTAAAAATTTTATTTTATGGCTCGTATAAGTGGAGTTGACATCCCTAATAATAAAAGAGGTGAGATTGCATTAACCTATATTTACGGTATAGGGCGTAATCTTTCAAAAACCCTCCTGGAAAAAGCCGGCGTAGATAAAGATATCAAAGTGCAGGACTGGACTGATGATCAGTTAGCAGCTATTCGTGCGGCTATTAGCGGAAGCATCAAAGTTGAAGGCGAATTGCGTTCAGAAACTCAGATGAATATTAAACGCTTGATGGATATCGGTTGTTACCGTGGCATCCGTCATCGTATTGGCTTACCTCTTCGTGGACAGGGCACCAAAAACAATGCTCGCACACGTAAAGGAAAGAGAAAAACTGTTGCTAATAAGAAAAAAGCCACTAAATAATTGATATTTGAATTATGGCAAAAAAGACTGGTACAACAAAGAAACGCGTTGTCGTTGTTGAAGCTATCGGGCAGGCACACATCCACTCTTCTTTTAATAACATCATCGTGTCGTTAACAAACGGCAATGGAGAGGTTATTTCGTGGTCGTCGGCTGGTAAAAAAGGATTCAGAGGTTCAAAAAAGAATACTCCTTATGCTGCACAGGTGGCTTCAGAAGAATGTGCTAAGACTGCTTATGATCTTGGCTTAAGAAAAGTAAAAGTTTATGTAAAAGGTCCAGGTAATGGCCGTGAGTCAGCTATTCGTGCAATCAGTAGCGTTGGCATTCAGATCAGCGAAATTGTTGACGTTACTCCATTACCACATAACGGTTGTCGTCCTGCAAAAAGGAGACGTGTTTAATCTAATTTAATAAGACAGAAATGGCAAGATATAGAGGACCACAATCAAAGATTGCCCGGAAATTTGGCGAACCTGTTTTCGGACCAGATAAAGTACTTGAAAAGAAAAATTATCCACCGGGATTTCATGGTTTAGCGAGCCGCAGACGTAAAAAATCAGAATACGGTTTGCAGTTGAGAGAAAAACAAAAAGCTAAATACATGTATGGTGTATTGGAAAGACAATTCTCTAACCTGTTCAAAAAGGCGTCTGCATCTAAAGGTGTAACCGGCGAAGTATTACTTCAATTACTTGAAGCACGCTTAGACAATGTAGTTTTCCGTTTAGGAATTGCTCCTACACGTGCAGCTGCTCGTCAATTAGTGTCTCACAAGCACATTGTTGTTAACGGAGAGGTAGTAAATATTCCATCTTTCCACTTACGTCCAGGTGATATCGTAAGCGTACGCGAAAAATCAAAATCACTTGAGGTTATTACAACTTCATTAAATTCACGTCGCGCTAGTAAATACGCATGGTTGGAATGGGATAACTCTCAGTTGGCTGGTAAATACCTTAACCGTCCTGAAAGAGCAGAAATTCCTGAAAACATTAAAGAACAGCTTATCGTAGAGTTGTATTCTAAATAATCATATACTCAGTATTATTATGGCAATATTAGCGTTCCAAAAACCCGACAAAGTTATAATGGTTGAAACCGACGATAAGTACGGAAAATTTGAATTCCGTCCGTTGGAACCAGGTTATGGTATTACAATTGGTAATGCTTTAAGAAGAATTCTGTTATCTTCTTTGGAAGGTTATGCAATTACTACTGTAAAAATCGACAAAGTTGATCACGAATTCGCAACTATTAAGGGTGTAATGGAGGATGTTACCGAAATTATCCTTAATCTGAAACAAATTCGTTTTAAACGCGAAGTTGAAGATTTTGACAGCGAAAAGGTATCAATCTCAATAACCGGACAGGAAATATTTACTGCCGGAGATATCAACAAATTTATGACCGGCTTCCGTGTTTTGAATCCAGAGCTGATTATCTGCCGGATGGAACCTGAAGTAAAATTGCAGATGGATATCACCATCAACAAAGGTCGTGGATATGTTCCTGGCGCTGAAAATAAGCCTATCGATGCTGAGTTTGGAGTTATTCCGATCGATTCAATTTACACTCCGATCAAGAATGTGAAATATGCAATCGAAAATTACCGTGTTGAGCAGAAAACTGACTATGAAAAGTTAGTTTTTGAAATCACAACTGATGGCTCAATTCATCCGAAAGATGCATTAAAAGAAGCTGCAAAGATTCTGATTTATCATTTCATGTTATTCTCTGACGAAAAGATTACTATCGATTCTGACGAGAAATTTGCAAATGAAGAATTTGATGAAGAAGTATTGCACATGCGTCAGCTCCTGAAAACCAAATTGGTTGACATGGATCTTTCAGTTCGTGTATTGAACTGCCTCAAAGCAGCTGATGTTGAAACCTTAGGTGAATTGGTTACATACAACAGAAACGATTTGCTCAAATTCCGTAATTTCGGTAAGAAGTCGCTCACAGAACTTGATGATTTATTGGTGAGTTTGAATTTGACTTTCGGGATGGATATCAGTAAGTATAAACTTGATAAGGAATAGGTAAAAATGAGACATAATAACAAATTAAACCATTTAGGTAGAACAAGTGCTCACAGAAAAGCTTTGTTATCCAACATGGCAAATTCGTTGATTTTCCACAAAAGGATATCTACTACTTTGGCTAAAGCTAAAGCTTTGAGGGTATTTGTTGAACCGCTTATCACTAAAGCTAAAGACGATACAACTCATTCTCGCAGGGTAGTGTTCGAAAACCTGAAAAGCAAAACCGCAGTATCTATGTTGTTCCGCGAAGTTGCTGAAAAGGTTGCAGATCGTCCGGGAGGTTACACTCGTATTCTAAAAACAGGTAACCGTATTGGCGATAATGCTGAGATGTGTATCATTGAGTTGGTTGACTTCAACGAAAATATGTTGGCAGCTAAAGGCGGAAAAGCTAAAGCAGCTCGTTCTCGTCGCGGTTCTAAAAAGAAAACTGAATCAGCTCCAGTTGCAGCTGCTCCGGTAACAGAAGAACCAAAGGCGTCAGCTCCTGAAGAAAAATCAGAAGAGTAATAAAGGCTAAATAAAAAATTAGAGGCTGACTCGTTAGAGCCAGCCTCTTTTTGTATATATAAACTGTACTTTGGGGTGAAAAGTCTCGTGTTTTATCTGTCTGGCAGATAATTGTCAATCGTTTCAATAAGTGCCGGAATATCTACAGGTTTGGTAAGGTACTCGTTGGCACCATTACTCAAACAACGTTCGCGTTCATGGTCATAGTCGTTTGTCGTAACGAAAATGATTGGAATATTTTGAATTCTGGGATCATCAGACTTCCGAATCTGTAATGTTGCTTCAGCACCATCCATTACTGGCATTGACAAATCCATTAAAACGGCATCAAAAGCTTCGTTGTTGAGCTTTTGTACTGCTTCAAGACCATTATTTGCCATAACAACGTCATAATGCTTTTTTAAGGAATAAAAAAGAAGTTTTTGATTTACCGGATTATCATCGACAACTAACAATCTCACAGTCGTTGTTTAATGGCGTTATTAATAAGGGCAAAACTACTTATTTTGAATGTTAAAAACTGCTATTTTTGGTAACTCAAGTTACCTGTTGGATAGCTGAATTCGTGTATTTGATTATTTACTGTAAATATTACAAAAAATGGCCGACGATAATAAGATAATTTTCTCAATGTATCGGGTGAGTAAAACTTTCCCGCCGCAAAAGCAAGTTCTGAAAGACATTTCCCTTTCATTTTTCCTGGGAGCCAAAATCGGAATCATCGGGTTAAATGGTTCGGGTAAGTCTACTTTGTTAAAAATAATAGCCGGAATAGAAGGTTCGTATCAGGGCGAAGTGGTCTTTTCGCCAGGTTACAGTGTCGGCTATTTGGAACAAGATCCAAAGCTTGATGAAACAAAAACCGTTAAGGAAATTGTTCAGGAAGGCGTACAGGAAATTGTTGATGTGCTGAAGGCCTACGAGGATATTAACCTGAAATTTGGAGATCCTGCTGTTTATGAAGATCCAGACGCAATGGACAAATTATATGCAGAGCAGGCCGTTCTTCAGGATAAAATTGATCAGCATGACGCCTGGAACCTTGACTCCAAACTCGAACGCGCCATGGATGCCTTGCAATGTCCGCCTGACGACCAGCCGGTGCGTGAACTTTCCGGTGGAGAGCGGCGTCGCGTTGCCCTTTGCCGTTTGCTCCTGAAAGAACCGGACGTTCTTTTGCTCGATGAGCCAACTAACCACCTCGATGCTGAATCGATTCAGTGGCTTGAAATGCACCTTCAGCAATATAAAGGAACTGTGATTTGTATTACTCACGACCGTTACTTCCTGGATAACGTGGCTGGCTGGATTCTGGAACTCGACCGTGGTGAAGGTATTCCTTGGAAAGGAAATTACTCGTCGTGGCTTGATCAGAAATCGAAACGGATGGAGCAAGAGGAAAAGGTTGCCTCTAAGCGCCGGAAATCGTTGGAGCGCGAGCTGGAATGGATCAGAATGGCACCAAAGGCCCGTCAGGCCAAGTCGAAAGCCCGTATTGGTGCCTACGACCGCATGGTGAACGAGGATGTTAAACAGAAAGAAGAAAAGCTGGAAATCTTCATCCCGAATGGTCCGCGTTTAGGTGAGAAAGTAATTATTGCGAATGAAGTGGCTAAAGGATATGGCGACCGTTTGTTGTTCGAAAACCTGAATTTTGTATTGCCGCCAAACGGAATAGTGGGAGTTATTGGGCCAAATGGGGCTGGTAAAACCACTTTGTTCAAACTGATTATGGAGCTTGAAAAGGCCGATGCTGGCACTTTTGAGGTTGGTGAAACTGTGAAAATTTCGTACGTTGATCAAACACACAAGGCAATTGATCCGGAGAAAACCGTATTTCAGGTTATTTCAGGAGGAAATGATTTGATGAATGTTGGAGGACGACAGGTGAATGCCCGTGCTTATGTGTCGCGCTTTAACTTTGGTGGTGCCGATCAGGAAAAGAAATGCGGCTATTTATCGGGTGGTGAACGTAACCGTCTGCATTTGGCTATGGCATTGAAAGAAGAAGGCAACGTGCTTTTACTTGATGAGCCTACCAACGACATTGATATCAATACACTTCGGGCGTTGGAAGAAGGTTTGGACAGCTTCGCCGGTTGTGCCGTTGTTATTTCGCACGACCGCTGGTTCCTCGACCGTATTGCTACTCATATTCTCGCTTTTGAAGGCGATTCTAAAGTTGTTTTCTTTGAAGGCGGATTTTCTGATTACGAAGAAAACCGCAAAAAGCGCTTGGGCGACGTTGGGCCACAGCGTGTGAAATATAAAAAGTTGGTAAAAGACTAAATAAGTAAAAGTCCGAAGTTGTTACTACTTCGGACTTTTTGTTTCTGCTTCTGTTTGGTTTAATTGCCGTTATTTTTTAAAGTTCACCGGTTTTATGCACAGGTACGTAAAAATCGCTGGCGGTCAAACCACATTTCAGTGCAACTTGCTTGCAATAAGCTAGTCGGCCAACATTCTGGTTCCGCGAGTCCGATCCAAACGTAAATTTCAGCCCTTGTTCTTTGGCTTTCTGGATAAATTTATCGTGCGGCGTATGCGACATGTCGTTAATTTCGATGGCGATGTTGCGTTTCTTTGCCGTTGAAATAATTAGTTGCATGCGTTCTTCGGTCCAGAGGCTGTAGTAATCGCGTGCGATACAAACTGGTAGGAATAGCGGCCATCCGAAAATGTTGATTGGCTCGTTTTCGAGGATTTGCAGGGCATAATCCATATACCGTTTCATAAAGTCTTCGGTATCGTCGATATAGGTATCAAACTCCCAGATTTTCCATGTGTCCCCATTTCCCATAGGCACCATCTGCGGATCCATCAAAATGTAATCAACTTGGGCCAGTAACTCCGCCGAATAATTTTTGTACCATCCGGGATAAGTGGGTTGCAACCCAATGTAAACCGGATATTTCCGTAAGTTCAGGATGTAGTTTTTTAAATCTGCATCGTTTTTTAGCGCCCAACTGATAGGGTGATCAACAATCCCGAACTTTACACCCTGCTTTTCCCCAATTTCCATGATGTTATCAATGGTGAATTGCTGAGTAGTGTGCACGTGCAGATCGAGCAAAGGGAAATCATATTTTTCGGTGCTGCCTCCGAACGAAATCGATGGGGCAGTGGCCATTAGTCCGGCAGCTAAGCTGGCATTTTTAATAAATGAGCGTCGTTCCATTGTGTGTTTTTTAATCGTTAAACTGTTTGTTTTCGGTTGCTAAATTTTGTGAGTATCTTGCGCTTGTACAATGGACATTACTAACCAATAGCCATGGATATTATTAACCAAATAATAGCTCAGGAGCAGAGTGTATATATAATGCTTGCCGAGTTTGCCGTATTTACGGTGCTTATTTCCCTCATTCTGTATCATCTTACCATTTACCTTGGGCGGAAATCATTTCCTGAAGGAAAGCTTTATTTGTATTTCAGCGGGCTGTTCTTTGGGCTGCTTTTCTACATTTTTTTGGATACCATACAATTTGGAATTTTGCTGGGCCGATTTATAAATGTTCCGGCATGGAATGCCTTTCTGATTGCAGTGAGCTGGTTAATCATCCTGAAAAGCCTGATGCTGATACTTGAGTTTTCACTGCGCATTCCCCAAACTAAAAAGGCTTTATTATCCAAAGTTTTTAGCGGATTTGCGGGGATTGCCGCGCTGAGTATGTATCCGATATTTAATGCCGCGGAAAAATACTTTTATGCCACATTCCTGATCGTCTGGTTTTCGTTGGGAATTGTGATTGTAACAATGCTCTTTTTGTACCTTCCTGTTTTGTTTAAACGAAAGGTGATTGATACCAGTAGCCGGATTATTGGCTGGACTTCCTTATCGTACATCAGTTATATCTGGTTCTATAAATTAATTACCAGTAGCTCGCTGATTCAACACCACCTGCCGTTTTGGGTGGTGAATAATTTCCTGAAAATCGGAGTCGCGTTTACCTTTGCTTATGCGCTCGCTATCCGCTTCAATAAAGAGTTTTGCGATTTAATTGAACTGAAGGAAAACCTTGAACGAAAAGTTGACGAAAGTACCCGCGAGCTTCAAAAGGCCAAAGCAAAGATCGAGAATGCGAGTGCGCTGAAAACCAAATATTTTATTAATGTTGCTCACGAAACTAAAACCCCGTTAACCCTGATTGGTAATTATCTCGATCGGTATTCGAAGCGCGTTGGGCCTTCCGAAGAATTACGCATTGTGAAAGAAAATATCGATCTCTTGCGCGAAACGATGGTGCTTTACCTCGACGTAGAGAAATTTGAGAAAGGCGCTGTTATTTATAATTCTGAGGCTGTTTGCAATCTTTCGAATGCGTTGAAGCTGAAAGCAGCTTTATTTCAGGAAGAGGCGCGGCAGAAAGCAAGGAATTTAATTGTTGAAATTAGCGATGGGATAAAGGTTTTAGCCGATCCGCTGGCTATTGAGCGAATTGTTCACAATCTTTTCGACAATGCCATTAAATACACGAAAGAACAGGATGAGATTACCATTCGGCTTAATATGGATTCCCGATCAGCCATTCTAACTGTGCGTGATTCGGGCAATGGTATTTCAGCTGTTGATTTACCGCGAATATTCGATTTGTATTTTCAGGCATCCGATTCGGATAACCGCAATTCAGGATTTGGAATGGGCTTGTATATTGTGCAGCAGACCATTGAAGCCCTGCATGGAACGATTGGTGTGCAGTCTGAAATGGGCGAGGGGACAACATTCACGATTAAGTTTCCACTGGCAGGCGACAGCACTTCTGGAGAAAAAACGCAGGATGCAGCCATGCCGGCGCCGACTAAAAAGACGTTAATCCGAAGTGTGGAAAATGAATTTCAGGCAGGGCGGAAAAGCCTGTTGGTGGTTGAAGATAATCCGGATATGCTGCGCTATTTAAAAGATGAGCTGATTGAGCAGTATAATGTATTTGCCGCGAAGGATGGAAATGAGGCTCTCTTTTTACTGAAGACTTCGCCGCGCCCCGATTTAATATTGTCGGACGTAATGATGGCGGGCATGGATGGTTTTGAGTTTTACCGTCAGGTCAATAAAGATGCGGCGCTGGGCCTTGTTCCGTTTATTTTTATTACCGCTCGGTCGAATAACGACGAGAAATTGGAAATGCTCAGGCAGGGTGTTTCTGATTATATTTTCAAACCATTTTCGATGGACGAATTGAAGGTAAAGGTGATTTCGGTGCTTAAAAACTCGAATGTTCAGCGACAGGCCGGACTTCAGGATGCCATTAACGCCATTCATTCGCAGTTTGAAACATCTTCGAAGCCTGAATCAACCAAGTGGGATTTATTTGCCGCCCGTTCGCGTGAATTTGAACTTACCGAACGGCAAATTGAAGTGATTAAACTTGTCGATCAGGGATTGGAATACAAGCAGATTGCAGAAGTGATGAATATCTCTCAAAAAACCGTTCACCGGCATATTCAAATCCTGTTTGAGAAATTTCAGGTGCATAACAAATTGGAACTGCTGAAAATATTTTTTGAATAAAGTGAGCCCATTGCCAATATATTTGTTTTACTGAAGTACTTGTAAATCCACACAAATGTTGAAAGTAATAACAAATACAACACTTGACGAACTTAACCAGAAAGCTGCTGAAGCACCGCGTCGCAGAATGAATCTGAATCATCACGATGATTTGGCCGACCCGATAAACCGGATGCTCAACGCATTCGAGCCAGGAACTTATGTGCAGCCACACAAACACGAAAACCCGGAAAAACGCGAGGTTTTCGTTGTTTTGCGTGGAAGTTTGGTCGTAGTTTTCTTCGATAACGACGGAAAGCCAATCGAATTTGTATTGCTTAATCGTGAAAATGGAAACTACGCGGTTGAAATTGACCCAGGAACATGGCATACCGTTATTTCTCTTGAAACGGGTAGTGTTGTTTATGAAATTAAGGATGGGCCATATTTTCCCGAAAATGATAAAAATTTTGCCGGCTGGGCACCCAAAGAAAATGAAGATGGATGTGGTGAATACCTGAAAATGTTGACAAATCAATATTATAGCCTTCAAAAGTAATTTATGTAGCGGGTATTTTTTGAAATTACTTAATTTTGCGGCTCAGAATTAAGATACATTATGGCACAGAAACCTTCAATCCCAAAAGGAACACGCGATTTTTCACCGGCTGAAATGACCAACCGGAACTACATTTTCGATACCATCAAAAGCATTTTCCGCCTGTACGGATTTCAGCCTATTGAAACTCCGGCCATGGAAAACCTTTCGACTTTGATGGGAAAATACGGCGAAGAAGGTGATAAACTGTTGTTTAAAATACTGAATTCGGGCGACTTTGCCACCAATCTTTCTGATCAGGAATTACTCGACCGGAATAGCATAAAATTGACGAACCGTATTTCGGAAAAAGGTTTGCGCTACGACTTAACGGTGCCCTTTGCCCGCTTTGTGGTACAGTATCGCAACGACATTTCGTTCCCGTTTAAACGTTACCAGATTCAACCGGTTTGGCGTGCCGATCGCCCGCAGAAAGGCCGTTACCGCGAATTTTACCAGTGCGATGTCGATATTGTGGGCAGCGATTCGTTGCTCAACGAAATGGAGCTGGTGCAAATTGTTGATGCCGTTTTCTCGAAGCTGAAGATCAACACGATTGTGAAAATTAACAACCGTAAGATTTTGGCCGGAATTGCCGAAGTGATTGGCGAAAAGGATCGCATTGTGGACATTACCGTTGCCATCGACAAACTCGATAAAATTGGTCTGGAAAAGGTGAATGAGGAGTTGCTCGAAAAAGGTATTCCGCAGGAAGCTGTGGATAAACTTCAGCCGATCCTGCATTTATCAGGAACCGTCTCTGAAAAACTTTCGCAACTCGAATCGGCTATTGGTCAATCTGAAACAGGAGCCAAAGGTATTGCCGAAGTGCGCACTTTGTTTGCCTATTTGTCAACACTGACGCTGAATACAGAAGTTGAGCTCGACCTTACTCTAGCTCGTGGCTTGAATTACTACACCGGAGCTATTTTCGAGGTAAAAGCCAAAAATGTAGCGATGGGCAGCATTTGTGGCGGTGGCCGTTACGACGATCTGACTGGTATTTTTGGTATGCCCAACGTGTCGGGCGTGGGTATTTCGTTTGGTGCCGACCGCATTTACGATGTTTTAACCCAATTGCAATTGTTCCCTGCCGCTACAGCCGATTCAACCAAGCTGATGTTTGTGAATTTTGGCGCTGCCGAAGAAGCATTCTGTTTGCCGGTATTGGCTGCGGTTCGAAAAGCCGGTATCAACGCCGAAATTTTTCCCGACAAAAGCAAAATGGCCAAGCAGATGACCTGGGCGAATAACAAAAAGATCCCGTTTGTTGCCATTGTTGGCGAAAACGAAATGGCCGAAGGTAAAATTAACCTGAAAAACATGCTCACCGGCGAACAACAACTGGTTGATCCGCAGGAGCTGATAAAAATCCTTTCAGCGTAGATTCGGATTGTGTTATTTCCCTGTAAATTTCGGGGAAAATGATCCGATTACTCAAAGAATACCGTTTTTCAAAATCTATAGGGGGCGACATCCGTTGCCCCTGAATAGGCTCTTTCCTAATCTCCCAATGGAGTAGTTTTCATTTTTGTTGGTTATTGAATATCCAATGTCCAACTTTGGGCTTTTTGTAATTTTAAATAATCACTTTTTATGGAAAGAGCAATTCATTATATATCACCCGAGAAATTAACTTATCAGATAATTGAAGATATTCTGGAGAACCGAAAAAAACTGGTTCTGTCAGACAAATCGAAAGCGCTTATTGAAAAAAGCAAAGCTTACCTCGACCGGAAAATTGCCGAAACCGACGGTCCGCTCTATGGCATTAATACCGGTTTTGGCGCATTGTGCAACATCGAGGTTTCAAAAGACGACCTCAGTAAGTTGCAGCAAAACCTGGTTATCTCGCATTCGTGCAACCTGGGTCCCGAAATTCCGTCGGATGTTGTCAGGCTGATGCTTTTGCTGAAGGCTCATGCTTTGGCAAAGGGAAACTCAGCAGTACAGCTTATAACGGTTCAACGCATTCTCGATTTGTACAATCACGATATATTACCCATTGTTTGCGAACAGGGGTCTCTCGGTGCCAGTGGCGATTTGGCCCCTTTGGCCAAGTTGTTTTTGCCATTAATCGGGATGGGCGAAGTTTATTTTAAAGGGATAAAAAGAGAGGCCTCCGATGTTTTAATTGAAATGGGGTGGGAGCCTATTCGGCTTCAGGCCAAAGAAGGTCTGGCGTTGCTAAACGGAACGCAGTTTATGAGTGCACATGCCGTTTACACGCTTCTGAAGGCTTTCCGTCTGGTTGATTATGCCGATATCATCGGGGCACTTTCGCTCGATAGTTTCGATGGACTGATTGAACCTTTTCGCTCGCAGATTCAGGAAATCAGGCCTCATCCGGGGCAAATAAAAACTGCGTCTAATTTCAGGAAGCTGCTTGAAGGAAGCGAACTCATCAACAGGAAGAAAGCGCACGTTCAAGATCCATATTCATTTCGCTGTATTCCGCAGGTTCATGGCGCCGTGCGCGATGCTGTTGCTTATGTGGCTGGTGTAGTTGAAACGGAAATCAACTCGGTAACCGACAATCCAACCGTTTTTCCCGACGATGATCTGATTATTTCAGGAGGTAATTTTCATGGTGAACCGCTGGCATTGTCTCTCGATTTTTTAGCCATAGCTTTGTCTGAAATTGGCAGCATTTCGGAGCGACGCACTTACCGGTTAATTTCAGGAGACCGGAATCTTCCAACTTTTCTTGTAGCTAATCCTGGATTGAATTCAGGATTTATGATTCCGCAATATGCCGCTGCATCAATTGTCAGCCAGAATAAGCAACTCAGTACGCCGGCTTCGGTCGATTCAATTCCATCTTCGAACGAGCAGGAAGATCACGTGAGTATGGGCGGAAATGCGGCAACGAAGGCGTTGAAAGTGGCGAAAAACATCTACAGTATTTTGGCAATTGAGCTCTACAATGCCGCTCAGGCTCTGGATTTCAGAAGGCCATTAAAGACTTCGGAATACCTCGAAGACTTTATGCAGGATTACCGCCAACAGGTGGAATTTGTATCGGAAGACACCTTAATGTCAGCCGAGATTAACAAGACAATTAAGTTCCTTGAAGATGGAGAGTACAAATTAGACTAACGAATTTTATGCGGTTCGTGACTAATAAAAAAGGCAGTTGGAGAATTTTCCTAACTGCCTTTTTTGTTTGTCGGTTCGGAGGGATTCGAACCCTCGGCCCGCTGATTAAGAGTCAGCTGCTCTACCAACTGAGCTACGAACCGAATGCGGCGACAAAAGTAACAGATTGTTTTTCATTTTCAAAAAAACGATCCATTAAATCCATAAAAACTTTCGTTGCCTGAAATACCTAAAATATTTTAGGGTGAAGATGCGTTAATGCGGATATCAGTTGTATTCAAAGGAACTCTTTTTTGTCGGTGAAAATCTATTGATTAATAGATGCAAAGCAATATCTTTGGTAGATAACTATTAAAAAGATGGAAATAATAAACCATATACCCGACGGGTTTATCAAATTTATAGTGGTTTTGATTTTTTCGTTACTGATCGGTTTGGAACAGAGGCGGCACCACATCAACGAGAACGAGGATTTGCTTTTTGGAACAGATCGCACGTTTACATTTATTGGGCTGCTTGCGTATGTTCTTTTTATAGCAGACCCGGTCAATTACATTCCATTTTTGATTGGGTTTGTCCTTATCGGGTTGTTGCTCGGGATCCATTACTTCCATAAAATTGCGCAGAGCAGCAATTATGGGTTGACCAGCACCATTTTGGCATTGCTTACCTATTGCATTCCGATCATGGTTTTCACGCAGCCAGTATGGCTTGTATTGTCGTTTATTGTGGCGCTTTTAATCATTACCGAACTAAAAAATCATTTTATAACTATTTCGAAGAAAGCATCTGAAGAAGAATTCATTACACTGGCAAAGTTTATCGCACTTGCCGGAGTAATATTGCCATTGCTTCCCAAAGGCGATATCTCGCCCCAGATACCGGTCTCGCCTTATCATTTATGGTTGGCTATAGTTGTCGTTTCTGGTATTTCATATACAAGCTACTTGCTGAAAAAATTTATTTTTCCTGATTCAGGTATTTTATTAACCGGGTTATTGGGCGGAATATACAGCAGCACGGCAACAACCGTGATTTTGGCCCGAAAACAAAAACAAGGATTGGCCGGAAGCGAAACCGTTTCAGCAATAATGATTGCCAATGGGATGATGTACATTCGTATCTTGTTTTTGGCGTTCTTGTTTAATGTGATGGTGGCCAGGCTTTTGGCAATTCCTTTTTTGCTGATGTTCCTGATCTGCTACCTGGTTTCGGTGGTTTGGAAGCCTAAAAAGAAAGAACCAAACGCCGAATATTCGCTGGAAGAAACCAATACTTCGGGTAAAAATCCGCTGGAATTTAAAACTGCAGCGGTTTTTGGGCTCTTGTTTGTGGTTTTTGCCGTTATTACCGATTTTGTGCAGAAAAGCTACGGTAGTTCCGGGGTAACCAGTCTGGCTTATATTGTGGGGATCACCGATATTGACCCATTCCTTCTGAATATTCTTCAGCAAAAATCGGGGATTGAAGAAGCGACAATTGCTTTGGCGATTATAAATGCAACAAACAGCAATAACCTTCTGAAAATGATTTATGCGATTGGCTTGAGTAGCAAAGAAGTGAGAAAGCCGATTGTGATGAAGTTTTCAGTATTAGTTGCTGCAGGATTATTGATGTCAGTCTTATTCTATTTATTATGAGACGACTATCGCAGATGAAAATATTAGTATTGATGACTTGTCCCATTTTGTTGGAAAATTTAATAAAAGTAGAATGTTAATTCGCTATTTATATAGCGAAAAAATATACGCATGAAATATTTACTTGGCCATGAAAAAATCGACGTTTAGAATAATCGTAGGAATCTTTTTTTTATCGTATTTCTTTGTAATGTGCTCGAAAGACGATGATTCGGGTGGTGGCACTACTTCATCAACGGCACAAGCATCTGCAACAACTAAAAAGGTAAATAATTTTATAAAGACCGTAATGTCTGATGTTTATTTGTGGTATAATTACTTGCCTGATATCGATATAAATCACGAAACCGACTCGAAAGCTTATTTCAAGAAGCTTCTGTATAAAGACGATAAATGGTCGTATATCACAGACGATGTTACTGCATGGGAAAATAGTTTAAATGGAGTGGAAAAGTCTTACGGGTATTCTCTGGCTTTTGGGCGGTTTGTCAATTCAAGCGGCGCGTCAACCGGGAATTATTTTGCAATTGTTGAATACGTTTATCCGAGTACTCCTGCACAGAAGGCTGGGCTTGCCAGAGGCAGTATTATTACTAAAATTAATGGAGCCAATATTACTGCAGATAATTATTCTGACTTGTTTAGCAGCGATAACCTCACTGCTACTTTAGGAAGCTTAACTGACTCTGGAATAACAAATTCCGGAACCGTAACGATGACTTCGGAGCAGCTCAATCTCGATCCGGTTGTACTTTATAAAATCATAGAAAAGGAAAACCACAAAATCGGTTACCTGTTTTATGCTCAGTTTATTTCCGATTATAATTCCACGAGTTTAAAAACTGCGCTTGACTATTTTAAGTCCAATTCAATAACCGACTTAGTTTTAGACCTTCGATACAATCCAGGCGGGCAGATATCGGCCGCACAGTACCTTTGTAGCTCAATTGCCCCGCTTGCCACAATAAATGCTGCAAAAACACTCGTTACATTTCAATGGAACGATAAATACCAGAGCTATTGGGTATCAAAAAAAATGAGCGACCAGACAACAGTGGCTTTTGACAAAACAGTTCCGGATCAATTGGGATTAAGTAAAGTTACCGTATTGACTGGTTCTGGAACGGCAAGTGCATCTGAACTTACAATAACCGGGTTACAGGCTTATATGAATGTAGAAATGGTGGGCGACACCACTTATGGGAAATACACAGCCTCGGTAACAATAAAGCCTGAAGATTATTACGAAACTGCTTCAACATATGCCAATTTCAAGAATTGGGGTTTGCAGCCCATTGTTTTAAGATATGCCAATGCTAACGGAGTTACTGATTTTAAGAACGGATTTGCACCAACTTATTACGTTGCCGATCAGTTATTACCAGCCCAGCCATTGGGCGATTTGTCGGAGCCATTGCTGAAAAAGGCAGTTGAAAATATTACCGGAGTTCAAATTACGGCGTTAAAAAGCGCCACTCTGCCTTATCGTTTTGAAGAGTTTGATCGCGCATCGTCAAAATTTGATCCAATTAAGCGAAATATGTCTCTTGGTGAATTCAAATTCGTCAAAAAAGAATGAGCCCAACCTAAGCGGGATAAAAGCTAATCAATGAAATAGCCATTGATCTGGCAAACGCAACGGGAAATGGGAATATAGTTTCGTTCATGGCTATTCCATCTGAAAAAAACAATTTATTCACAGATGAAATAGCCATAAGGGCCAATGCCCATACCAACCGAAAATGTTTAAATGGCTATTCCATGAGTACGTGCCAAAACACAATTAAAAAACAAAAAATTTATACGAATGAAATAATAGGTTGTTTTTGTTTGGTTTGCTAATTTTAGACTTCAAAAAACCACAAACCAATCACCATGAAAAGAAATTTTTTGTTGGCAGTTCTACTATTTGCTACAGCTCAATTATTTGCACAGCAATTACCTTTCCGGTACGAAGAATTAACAGCTCCCGATTTTGTTAAGGCTGTTGAAAAATCAGCAAAAACCTGCATTTTGCCTATCGGTGTTTTTGAAAAACACGGCCCTCAACTACCTCTTGGAACAGATCTATACGAATCACGGGAGTATGCGCTTCGGGCTGCTGCACAAGAATATACTGTTATTTTTCCCTGGTACTATTTCAGCCAGATTAACGAGGCGAAACACCAACCCGGAACAATTGCATACAGTCCGGAGTTAATTTGGAAGATTCTTCAGGAAACCCTGAATGAACTTTCAAGAAACGGATTCGAGAAGATCATAATCGTGAATGGGCATGG
>Ga0116170_10000923_pt1 | contig 30610 bp, 22 predicted proteins | sample AD_JPNHW1_MetaG_FD_89797 | JGI IMG/M metagenome (GOLD analysis project Ga0116170, IMG submission 89797) | Active sludge microbial communities of municipal wastewater-treating anaerobic digesters from Japan - AD_JPNHW1_MetaG | ecosystem: Engineered > Bioreactor > Anaerobic > Digestate | place... | reverse complement strand
GGTGCTTTCTAACAAATCCCCAATCCACAACGCTACGGCAATATTGATCAGGGTGAAAAACATCACGGCAAACAACAGCACAACAATCCACGAAATCAGATTCGACAGCACATCCGACGACTTATCGATGGTTTTCAATTTCACCAGTTCAAAAGTCGTTTTTCCATACTCCTCCCCTGTTTCAATCAGATTTTCAATTAATTCTTTGGGATTCTCCATTGCCAGATAATGTTTTTGGTCACTCAACAACCGTTTCGTTTATATCGGCTTTTTCGCCGGTCGTTTTGGTTTTTGCCTCATCGATTTTCCGATTCAGTTCATCAATCAGCTTTTTCAACTTTTCATTGACGTCATCGACCATGTCACCACCTTTTTCTACCACTTTTTTACGGGTTTCCGAACCTTTATCCGGAGCAAATAAAACACCCAATACCGTGCCAATGGCCACTCCTGTCAGAACACCCAATACGACTTTTGCTGAATTTGAACTCATACTTTTAAATTTAAATCAAACATCCAACCTGCATAAAGCATGTACGAAAGATAGTATAAAGAAAACGAAGCATCAAGTTTTTTTCTGCCCAAAAATCTTCTGATAAATAACAAAGAAGGCACCCGTTCAGGTGCCTTCCAATTAATATTTTTGGTTGAATTATGCTTTTTCGAGCTTCAATGTTTCTGAAACACGATCGCAAACATCGCTTGGGCCAAAATACTGAATTGGACCAGGATAAACAAAGTCGGTCTTCACTGCCCATTCTTCACGTTTGGAAGCAAAATAGCTGTAAGGTTTGCCATCAAGTTCGACCAAAGCCTTTTGAATAACGGGTTTCATGTGGCCATGGCGGCGTTCCATGTTCATCATCATGGTAATTGGTACTCCACCAGCAATCCATTCGGATGCAGGGGAAGTGGTATTGCGGATCGACGACATGTATCCGGTTTTTCCACTGGCTATCAAAAGTGAAGCATTGAAACCCAACGAGTAGCAATAGTCGGCATCAAAATTCGACGGAGCGGCACAACGGCCTTCGTATCCGAAGAAATGGTTTTGGAAAGCGAATTTGCCTACATATTTATTTTCAAGCTTACGTTCAGCAAGTTCTGCATCGACCATTTCGATCAGCAATTTCTCGGTTTCGATTTTCGACACCTGTACGTTTCCATGAGGATCGCGGTCGAGAGTTAACTGATTGGCAATTCCTTCAGGAAGTGATCGGAATACAACCGACGATTTTGACGAGAGCTTTTCGGCTGTCCAGTCAACACGGTGTGAGTTCTTTACATGCGAGAAAGCCTGTGCCGTAGCGGTTCCTTCAGCCAACAATTCATTTAATTCGTCGATAAGCACTTTCATTTCGGGGATGAACTCAATGAGCCCTTCCGGAATCAAAATAACGCCAAAATTCTCTTTGTTCTCGGCTCTTTTGGCAATTACATCGGCAATATAATCAACGATTTCGTTCAAAGTCTGCTTCTTTGCGGCAACTTCTTCCGAAACCAGGCAAATGTTTGGCTGTGTTTGCAAAGCGCATTCCAGCGCAATGTGGGAAGCTGAACGGCCCATCAGTTTAATAAAATGCCAGTATTTCTTAGCAGAATTGGCATCGCGCATAATGTTTCCGATCAGTTCTGAGTAAACCTTGCAAGCGGTATCAAAACCAAAAGAAGTTTCGATCATTTCGTTTTTGAGGTCACCATCAATGGTCTTTGGACATCCGATTACCTGAACCCCGGCGTTGATACTTTTATAATACTCTGCCAATACACAAGCGTTGGTATTTGAATCGTCGCCACCAATAATAACCACGGCCGAAATTCCAAGTTCTTTGCAGTTTTTCAACCCTTTGTCAAACTGGGCAACCTCTTCCAGTTTCGTTCTTCCGGAACCGATAATATCGAAACCACCGGTATTCCGGTATGCATCAATAATTTCAGAGGTCAGTTCAACGTATTTGTTATCGACAAAACCACCAGGGCCGCCAAGGAAACCATACAATTTACTCGAAGGGTTAATAGCTTTCAATCCATCAAACAAACCAGAAATGACATTGTGTCCACCCGGAGCCTGACCACCAGAAAGAATAACGCCAACATTCACCGAAGGATATTCGACTTTCGAACAGCTCGCTTCAAAAGTAATCAATGGTAAACCATACGTATTGGGGAAAAGCTTTTTAATATCGGCTTGATCGGCTACGGAATCGGTTGCCTTTCCTTCAACAATTTTTACATTCCCCTTTAAAGCATTGGGAAGCTTAGGCTGATAGTTAGCCCTTTCTTTTTGTAGTGCACTAATTGCCATCTCTTTTATTTTTAATAGAATAGTTAAATGTTATCGAAAAAAAGTGGACTAAAAATATATCAAATTGATTAAAATACCATCAAACACGCCCAAATAAGAAGTATTCAACCATTTTCAAAACAATAAGTTAACGTAGAAAAAACTTTTTCAGCCACCAAAGAAATCAGTCACATTACCAGCTATTGACGAAGAGCGTTTATAAAATTCGGTATAGCCGCACTGTGAACACGAAACGGTTATGAATTTTTGTTTTGAATATCAAATATCTTTGATAACAGATTCCCCGTTGCTCTCATCTGGTCAACGAGGTAGCAGGTATTCCCGCATTTGGGACATTTGTAGGATTGCTGGTTTGTCATAATAAAAAGATTAGTTGGCAATAAAGTTAAAACTTATTACCAACTAATCTTTTCGAAGTACTGTAAAAATCAGTTCAACATCATCTCAATTTTTCCTGTTGACTTTGAATCAGTAACCCGGTATGAACGGGCAAAATTCATGATGTTATCGACACAATAATCCGGCGCTTTATATTCTGAAAATTCCTCTTTAGAATTGATTGACAATTGATTAATTGTGTGATCAGGATTTATAAAATTGATTAAAATTTTTAGAGTAAATAAATTCCTCATAGGCATCTGCATTTTTTGTTTTCCTATAAAACGCACCGATGAGGAAAATATTATCTGTTTGAAAAAAAATTCAAACTTTTGTTAAAATTAATCCTCTTTCATCAATTATTTTTCGGAGGTTGATCAGGGCATAGCGCATACGCCCCAAAGCCGTATTGATACTCACATCAGTCTGGGCAGCTATTTCTTTGAAACTCAAACCCAAATAGTGTCGCATGATTACTACTTGCTTCTGATCTTCGGGAAGTTCCTCCACCAATTCGCGAACTTCACTCAGAATCTGTTCATTAATCATAAAGTCTTCCACATTTTCGTCCGAGAAACGGGCTGAGTTGAAATGATCAACTTCCGACGCATCATTCGAAATCGTATTCATATTCTTCTCCCTGCGGAAATGGTCAATGATCAAATTATGCGCAATCCGCATCACCCAAGAAATAAATTTTCCATTATCGGTATATTTACCCAAACTCAATGACCTAACCACTTTAATAAAAGTATCCTGAAAAATATCTTCTGCTAAATGATGATTCTTTACATTCATTAAAATGTATGTAAAAACTTTGTCTTTATAACGATTAATGAGAATTTCAAGCGAAGAATAATCACCACCTAAATACCGTTGAACCAACTCATTATCGCTCAGATTTTGCCTGTCGATCATTACCTTATGTTTAGAAGTTAATTAAGGTAGAGCTGTTTCGATAAGATATCTCCTATTGGTTTAAATGGTAAAACAAAATGTTAACTTTGCCAAAAATAAAGATTTTTACTATATCAACAAATATTTTACTATATAAATGTCAGAAAATTCGAATTTTTCAGATTCCATCCACATCAAAGGTGCCCGATTACACAACCTCAAAAACATTGAATTAAAGATTCCGCGCAACAAATTAGTTGTCATCACGGGAGTCTCTGGTTCGGGAAAATCGACCCTGGCCTTCGATACGCTCTATGCCGAAGGACAGCGCCGCTATGTTGAAAGCCTTTCATCATACGCAAGGCAATTTTTGGGAAGAATCAACAAACCGGAAGTCGATTTTATTAAAGGTATCCCTCCGGCAATTGCCATCGAACAAAAGGTCAATACCCGCAATCCACGATCGACGGTGGGCACTTCAACTGAGATTTACGACTATCTGAAATTGCTTTATGCCCGGATCGGAAAAACAATTTCACCGGTATCGGGCAATGAAGTAAAGAAAAACGACGTAACCGATGTCGTTGATTTTTTGCTTTCTTTCCCCAAAGGAACAAGAGCAATGATTCTCACGCCATTCACAACTCACCGGGGAAGAACTCCCGAAGAAGAAATCAGTTTGTTGTTTCAGCAAGGTTTTACCCGGATGGAATGCAACAATGAAATTCTGAGCATCGATTCAGCCGAATTAATTGAAAAAATGCCTTCAAATAATATAGATTTCAACCTGGTTGTTGACCGCATTTCGGTCAACGACGACGACGACACCATCAGCCGTATGTCCGATTCGGTTCAATCAGCTTACAACGAAGGACACGGAATATGCACCGTCAAGGTTTTCAGCGGAGACCAGATAATTTCCGAGACATTTACCCATCGCTTCGAACTCGATGGAATTCTCTTTGAAGAACCTACGGTCGAAATGTTCAGCTTTAACAATCCGCTCGGCGCATGTCCCCGGTGCGAAGGTTATGGAAAAGTCATCGGAATTGACGAGGACCTTGTCATCCCGAATAAAATGCTCTCGGTATACGACGACGCGGTTGCCTGCTGGAAAGGAGAAAAAATGAGCGAATGGAAAAACGAACTGATTGAAAATGCCTTTCGATTCGGCTTCCCTGTTCACAAACCATATTACGAATTAACCCAGGAACAAAAAGATCTCTTATGGACTGGCAATAAATGGTTTGGAGGAATCAATGCATTCTTCAAATACGTCGAAGAAAACACCTATAAAATTCAATACCGGGTTATGCTGGCCCGCTACCGGGGAAAAACAACATGCCCTGACTGCAAAGGTTCCCGGTTAAAGAAGGAAGCCAGCTATGTAAAAATTAACGATAAATCGCTTACCGAACTGGTCTTGCTCCCGGTTACCGAGCTCCAACACTTTTTCAATGAGCTAACCTTATCGGAACATGATCTGAAAGTTGCCCAACGACTGCTAAAAGAAATAAGCAACCGGCTTGAATTTCTGAATGATGTTGGATTGGGCTATCTCACGCTAAACAGACTATCCAACACCCTTTCCGGTGGTGAGTCCCAGCGCATCAATCTGGCCACTTCGTTGGGCAGCGGGCTGGTCGGTTCACTCTATATTCTCGATGAGCCCAGCATTGGATTGCACTCAAGGGATACCGACAAACTGATCGGGGTTCTTAAAAAGTTGAAATCGCTTGGCAATACAGTCGTTGTTGTCGAACACGACGAAGATATCATCCGGTCAGCCGACATGATCATCGACATTGGCCCCCTTGCCGGCACGAATGGCGGACAGATCATGTTCATTGGCAACCACGACGAGCTAAAAAAAGATACCATCAGTATCACGGCCCAATACCTGAATGGAATTGAAAAAATTGATATCCCACCATACCGGCGAAAATGGAACAACTACATCCAGATTACTGGAGCAAGGGAAAACAACCTGAAAAATATTGATGTTAAAATTCCTCTGAATGTGATGACCACAGTAACCGGGGTCAGCGGTTCCGGAAAATCTTCGCTGGTAAAACAAATCATTTATCCGGCTCTGGCCAAGCGTTTTGGAGGTTTTGAGGAGAAAACCGGTCAACACGATCGCATCTTTGGAGATATTCATCTGCTCCACCAGATCGAATTCGTAGACCAAAATCCGATCGGAAAATCTACCCGATCAAATCCGGTAACCTACCTGAAAGCATATGATGAAATCCGTGCCCTTTTTGCCGACCAGCAAAGTGCAAAAGTGCAGGGGTTAAAGCCTTCCCATTTCTCATTCAATGTCGACGGAGGCCGGTGCGACGAGTGTCAGGGCGAAGGGTTTATCAAAGTTGAAATGCAATTCATGGCCGATATCTCCCTGGTTTGTGAAAGCTGTGGCGGAAAACGGTTCAAAGAAGACATTCTCGAAGTGACCTATCAGGGAAAAAACATCAACGATGTGCTTGAAATGACCGTTGATGAAGCCATTGAATTTTTTAGTGTCCACAAGAACAGCCCCGAAAAGAAAATTGTTAAAAAACTGATGCCTCTAAAAGAAGTCGGACTGGGATATGTCCAGTTGGGACAATCATCCAGTACACTGTCCGGTGGTGAAAGCCAGCGGGTAAAACTTGCATCCTTCTTGGCAAAAGAGAGCGACGAGCCAACTCTTTTCATCTTCGACGAACCAACTACCGGACTGCATTTCAATGACATAAAAGTTCTTCTTAAAGCATTCAATGCGTTGCTGGAACGTAAGCACACGATTCTGATTGTAGAACACAACCTGGATATCATCAAATCGGCAGACTGGATTATCGACCTCGGACCCGAAGGTGGCGAAGCTGGCGGCTATGTGGTTGCAACTGGGACCCCCGAAGAAATTGCCTGTTCAGAAGCTTCCTATACAGGCAACTACCTGAGAGAAAAATTATTTACCAAAGATCTTCATTAATAACCTTTTAGAATATCACAACATGAGTTTCAACAAAAAAGAAGAACAACTGATCAACAATCTGTTATCTACCAACCATCAGGTGGTTATTAACACGCTGGAAGAAGTAAAATCGACCGGAAGCAGCAAATTATTGCCTTTCCTGATTGATTTGCTCCATGCATCAACCAATGACGACATAAAAACAATGACTTACAAGATATTAGCCGAGCTTAAACAAACGGATGCAATTCCTGTTCTTGTTGAAGCAATCCGGAATGAAAAATACTTTCAGGAACAGGAGATTCTGATTCGCTCATGCTGGGAAAACGGACTTGACTATACTCCTTACCTGTCAGTGTTTATCGATCTGGTTATCCACGGAGATTATATGACTTCTTTTGAAGCTTTTACCGTCATCGAAAATTTAGAAGGAACGATCGGTGAAGAAGAAAATGAAAAATTAGTAATGCTTTTGCAAAACAGTCTAGCGGACTCTTCACCTGAAAAACAGGCTCTGTTAGAAGAATTAATACAAATTGTACCAAGATTGAAATAGCGATAAAACGGAACGCCCCAAAATTTCTTTTGAGGCGTTCCAATTGATAATAAATATTTGTTACACTTTTAATCGTTTTTCAATCTCTTCCAAATCCATCTTGAATTGTTTGTCGGTATCGAGCAAATTGTTCACAGTTTTACAGGCATGGAGTACCGTCGCATGATCTTTTTGCCCAATCTGGGTACCAATTGATGTCAACGAAGACTTTGTCAATGTTTTAGAAAAGAACATCGCAATCTGACGAGCCTGCACGACTTCTCTTTTGCGGGTTTTTGACTGTAGCGAATCAACCGGCATGTTGAAATAATCGCACACAATCTTTTGGATATAGTCAATGGTAATCTCATGTTTGCTCTGAATTACAATCTTATTGATCATATCAACAGCCAGATCCAGGGTGATTGCCTTTCTATTTAGTGTTGACTGTGCCAGAAGAGAAATTAATGCACCCTCCAATTCACGAACATTCGTTGTAATGTTCTGAGCAATGTATTCCAACACCTTATCCGGCATCGTTAACCCATCTTTGTAGGTCTTCTTTTTAAGAATCGTGAGCCTGGTTTCATAATCAGGTGCCTGCAAATCGGTCGTCAAACCCCATTTAAAACGGGAAAGCAATCGCTGTTCAATCCCCTTGATCTCAATCGGAGATTTATCTGAAGTTAATATCAGCTGTTTACCGAGTTGATGCAAATGATTAAAAATATGGAAGAAAGTTTCCTGAGTCTTTTCTTTTCCCGAAAACTCCTGAACATCATCAATAATCAGGACATCGATCATTTGATAGAAATGAAGAAAATCATTTCGTGTATTATTCCTTGTTGCTTCCGAATATTGTGTAATGAACTTGTTTGCATTCACATACAACACAACCTTCTCGGGAAAACGCTCTTTCACCTCAATGCCAATAGCTTGTGCAAGGTGTGTTTTCCCCAATCCACTGTCGCCATAAATCATCAAAGGGTTGAATGCGGTACCTCCCGGATTTTGGGCTACAGCATAACCAGCCGAACGAGCCAACCGATTACATTCCCCTTCGATAAAATTTTCAAAAGTATTGTCCTTTTTAAGCTGAGGGTCAATATGTAACTTCTGGATTCCTGGAATTACAAAAGGATTTTTAATCGACGTCGTATCTACATTAAAAGGTACCGAAACCGGGCGATTATTCAACTTCGAATTGTTGTTGGTAGGATAATTTACGGTTAAGGAACCAGTTTTCTGTGGCTGGTTGCTCATCACAACATTATACTCCAATTTTGCATTAACTCCGATAACTTTACGTAATGTTTTTCTAAGAATGTCTATATATTGTTCTTCCAAGTATTCATAAAAAAACGGGCTAGGTACCTGAATCGTTAAAATCTCATCTTCGATCTTAAGTGGTTTAATTGGTTCAAACCACGTACGGAAACTTATCGGTTGCACATTGTCTTTAATAATCGAAAGGCAATCATTCCATATCTGGTGATGGTTTTTCTGCATTATTGGCGGATTAATGAATTAAAAAATTAAAATTTTCATTTTTCAAATTTCTAATGTGATACAAAATTGTGAAAAAAATATGTGAAAAAAAATAGCTGTCTAACTTGTTTTTTCGAAACAAACCTTAAAGTTTTGTGTTTCAGTTTTATAATTTTTAACATTTTTAAAAATATTTTAATCTATTGATTTACTTGAAATTAAAAACATACACACATCTAAAAAAGTGTATATTTAACCCTTAGAAATTGAAACCTAATGCAATCAACATAATTAATTTATTATTTTTTAATAAAATTAATATTTGAAAAAAATAAACACAAAGCAAACCTACTTTAAAAATGTACCTAACAAAAAAAATTACCCTTTTTTTGTTCTATTGACTACTGCCAGAATCATTAGGGTACCTAATTACTCATATTCATTTTTTGTTAATTACAATTCAAAAATTTAAAAAAAGATCAGGCTTGGGAATAAAACGACTGATCTATAACAAAGAATGAAAAATCTACAAATAAATTCTTCATAAATATATTTTCTTAACCTCAAAGAAAATAACAAAATGGAATAGATATAATTTATTTCAGAATTTTTTTCTGTCCATCGATAAAAGAGACAAGGAATGCTCCCTTAAACATTGGTCCGATTGTGTTGAAAGTGGACTGTACCTCACCAAAATCCTGGGTAAGGCCCAAATAATACTTATAAATGCCATTTTCCGACAAATAATAAACCGGTGCATAGTTCTTGAAAAATGGGTCTTTTACCCGAAGTTTGGTTTTCAGCGCGGTAACTTGAATTCCATACCACTTGCCTTTCAATGCAGAAGCATCATTTAAGATCGCTTCATTCACTTTTACAGGTTCTGCAACACCAGCCTGTGAATTGGTCTGTTTTTTTGTATTTGTATTTTTCGCAGCCAACGAGGCATCCAGATTCCCGGCTGTTCCCTGAGATCCATCAATCGTTGAACTTGTTGCAACTGGTGAGATATCTTTGTCTGAAGGATTGTGCTTTGCAGAAATCTCATCCGATTTTTCGCTTAGAATATTTTTTTGATCAGATACCTTTTTGGGGGTTACAGATTCACTTCCATCCGATTTATCGGCAGAATCGGCAGAAGTCGAATTCTTCCTTTGATTGGCTGCTAAAGCCATTACATTCGTATCTTTTTGTTCGTCTTTTTTCATTTGCTGAGCCGAAACCGCATTACGCTCATCAAAGCGCATCTTATAATCGGAAAAAGCCCTGACAATCGATTCCGCCAGCTGAGAACGCCCTGATTCTTTTTCCAGAAAATCTCTTTCAGAATTATTGCTCATATACCCTAATTCAACCAAAGCACTGGGCATGGCCGTTTTTCGGAGTACCAGGAAACCAGCCTGGCGCACCCCGCGATCCTTCCGTTTGGCATGACTGACAAAGTGATTCTGTACCCGATCGGCAAACAGCCGGCTTTGTTCCAGGAACTCATTCTGAATCAGTTCGAACATAATGTACGATTCAGCCGAATTAGGATCAAAACCTTCGTATTTTTTTGAATAATTATCTTCTAAAAGAATTACGGAATTCTCCATTTTAGCAACTTCCAGATTCTCCTGACTGCGGTGTTGCCCCAAAATATAGGTCTCGGCACCAAGGGTAGAACCATTGGAACAGATGTTTGCATGGATAGAAATAAAAAGGTCTGCTTTTTTCTTATTAGCTATAACAGCCCTGTCATCCAATGGAATAAAGATATCCCGATCCCGGGTATAGATTACCTCCACTTCGGGAAATTGTTTCGAAATTAACCGTCCGGTTTTTAGTGCAACATCCAAAACGATATCTTTCTCATAAAATTTCCCAACCGTTGCACCCGGATCTTTGCCGCCATGCCCTGCATCAATAACCACTTTCTTAATGGAATACGCATTCATCTGAGCATAACAAGCCCCGCTTAAAATGATGAAAAACAAAAAAAGTATAAAACGTCTGGTCTTTCTTAACATTTTTTGACTAACAATTAATAATAATTGGCTCATGTCAAAGTTTAATTTAATGTATGGTAAAGTAAGTTGTAAATTCTCAATGTTGCAACCAATGAAACGCCAAAAAGCTATGTTTTCATGTAACAATACCGTTTTTTCACTTATTTTTGAACGTTTAAAAATAATACGTTTGATCCAACTGCGAAACATACTTTCATTAATCGTGCTTCTTTTTTTTGTTGCTAAAGGGTTTTCCCAAACAGAGCAACAAATCAATGATTCGCTACGGGTCAATTTAGATACACTGACCTCAACTCCCCAAAAAGATACCATTAAAAAAGAGATCCAGATTTTCGACTCCCCCATTTATTACAAATCAGCAGACTCAATGGCGGTATCCCTCGAGGATAGCAATCAAATCGTTTATTTCTATGGCAGTGCCGAAATTAAATATGGAACCATCGAATTGACTGCTGACTTAATTTCCGTAAACTTAAGTACCAAAGAAATTTACGCAACGGGCATTAAGGATTCGCTTGGAAATATGGCAACCAAACCTCATTTTAAAGAAGGTTCTGAAGAATTTGACTGTACATCGCTCCGTTACAATTTTGAAACGACCAAAGGGTTTGTCGAGAATGTAATCAGCAGTCAGCAGGAAGGAAAGGTTCATGGTGCCAAAGCAAAAATGATCAGTAAAGATGTTTTTTGTATGACCGACGGGAAATATTCGACCTGTGATGCGGAACATCCACACTTCTACCTAGATATAACCAAAGGAAAAATGATTGGGAAAAAGGCAATTATCGCAGGCCTTTCATACATTGTGGTTGAAGATTTTCCAATTTACTTCCCCTTTCTCCCTTATGGATATATTCCAACCAATAAAACATCTTATTCATCCGGAATCATCATCCCTTCGTACGGAGAACTAAACGACAGAGGATTCTACCTGAAAGACGGTGGTTTCTATTGGGCGGCCTCCGATTATTTCGATGTAAAACTCACCGGTGAAATTTATTCAAAAGGTTCGTGGGGGGTCAATTTTGAATCCAAATACAAATTGAGATATAAATATAATGGTAGCTTTACGTTCAATTACCGTGTACTGAAAACGGGTGAAAAAGGAATTAATCTAAGTTCACAACCCAGTTTTTCGATCCGATGGAGCCACTCTCAAGACTCAAAATCTAATCCGTCCAGTACATTCAATGCAAATGTCGACTTTGCCACATCGGGATACAGCTCTAAACACGAATACGAAAATGCCGACAGGTTACTTCAGAACAGCAAGTCTTCAAGTGTTACCTTCAAAAAATATTTTTTGAATTCGCCATTCAGTATGACAGCTAACATGAGCATAACCCAAAACACAAGAGATTCAAGTGTTGCCATTATTCTACCAAATCTAACATTAACAATGAAAACTACTCAACCATTCAAAAACAAAAAAAGAGTTGGCCCCAAACGTTTTTACGAAGACTTCAGCATCGGCTACACCGGAAATTTTGGCAACAGCATTAGCACAACCGAAAAAGAATTGTTTACAACACCTCTTTCTAAATGGAAAAAGAAGGTTGACCACTCCATTCCGATTACTCTTCCCTCTTTCAAATTGCTCAACTACATCAACATCACGCCATCTATCTCATACAAGGAAAGCTGGTATTTCAACTACCTACAAAAATACTGGGTCGATGGTTACAACATAAGGGATAACGAAACCGGACTTGAAAAGTGGGTTGCCGGACATGTGGAGTCCATTACCAAAGATGGCTTTAAACGAAATTACGAATACTCCGGAAGCCTCAGTGGAAGCACCACCTTATATGGCATGTACCAGATGAAGAATCCAAAATCATTCATCAATGCCATCAGGCACAAAATGGATTTAAGCCTAAGTTTAAACTACCATCCCGACTTTAAAGACCCTAAACGGGGATTCAACCAATGGGTACAGGTCGATTCTCTGGGGACCATGCAGCTATACAACATTTTTAATTCCTCAAGCAGTGGAAAGTCTGGTTCCATCGGATTTGGCATAAACAACAACATCGAGATGAAGGTGTTAAACCGGAATGACACGACCGGAACCGCTAAATACAAGAAAATTGCTCTTTTCGACAATATCGGATTTTCAGGATCATACAATATGGCAGCCGATTCGATGAACCTTTCACCAATCAGCATTACCATCCGCACCAAAATTGCCGGAACGGTCTTCAACATTAACGGGACACTCGATCCTTATGCGCTCGACGCCAACGGGAAAAGGGTCAATAAATACATGTGGACCCAGGCCAATGGGCTAGCCAAACTTGGCCGAATTACCAACATGGGAACCAGCTTTGGATATAACTTTTCATCCGATAAAATCATGAATAAACTGAAAGGGAACAATGGAGTGAAAGGGAATGATGGTGGAAAAGGAAGTACGGAAAACAAGCCACAACCCCCAACATCCGGTTCGAACCCACCTTCGGGACGATATTCTCCCAATCAATTGAAGGTCAATTGGGGAGTAAATCTCAACTACTCGATTAATTATATAAACTCTAATGCCAAGCCACAGTTAAATCAACGGCTGAACCTGGGATTAACCGGCAATATCGATTTTTCACAAAAATGGAAATCGACCATCTCATCGGGCTTCGATTTTGAGACCATGCAAATTTCGCATACACAAGTAACAGTTACCCGCGATTTGCACTGCTGGAATATGTCGCTGAATTTTTCACCATTTGGAAATAATCGATTCTATACCTTCACACTACGGGCCAATGCTTCGATGCTTCAGGATCTAAAGATCGACAAAACAAGTTATAATGGATATTAATCAATCTTCGAATATGAAAGAAATCATCAACACATTAAATGCTCCGGCAGCAATTGGGCCATACAGTCAGGCGGTTGAAATAAACGGAACAATTTATGTCTCGGGCCAGATCCCAATCAATCCCGTTACAGGAAAACTCGTTGAAGGAGATATTTCGGATCAGACAGAACAAGTTATGAAAAATATCGGAGCCATTCTGGAAGAAGTAGGTTGCAGTTTTTCAAACGTTGTCAAGTCGACTTGCCTGCTAAGCGATATGGCTAATTTTAAAGCCATGAACGAAGTATATGGGAAATACTACCACACGAACCCTCCTGCCAGGGCTGCTTTTGCCGTGAAGGATTTACCGTTGGGCGCTCTCATTGAGATTGAAACAATTGCCGTAAAATAAAAAATCCACCCCTTTTCAGAGATGGATTTCTATTTTATTTCTCGATTGATAATTTGACTTACTGTATCAGATTACTCCGAAACAACATCAAATTCAAAATCGATAACCACTTCTCGGTGTAATTTGATTTTAGCTGTGTGTTTGCCAACTTCTTTAATACCATCTTTCGGGATGGTAATTTGCCGGCGGTCAATTTCAATACCCTGTGCAGCTATTGCTTCAGCCAACTGAATGTTATTTACTGAACCGAAAATCTTGCCGGTAGTACTGGTTTTGGCACCAATAGAAACAGATAAAGCTTTGATTTTTTCGGCAAGTTTTAACGCTTCTTCTTTCAGTTTTGCTTCTTTATGCGCACGCTGACGAATATTTTCAGCCAACACTTTCTTTGATGATTCAGTTGCTACGACAGCCATTCCCTGAGGAATTAAATAATTCCGACCGTAACCATTTTTTACTGAAACGATATCGTCTTTCGAGCCTAGCCCGTGAACGTCTTGTTTTAAAATGACTTCCATTAATTAATCCTCCCGGGGTTATTTCATTAAGTCGGTTACGTATGGCAGTAAAGCAAGGTGACGGGCACGTTTTACAGCCTGAGAAACTTTGCGCTGATATTTTAATGAAGTACCAGTAATACGACGTGGCAAAATTTTACCCTGTTCGTTAAGGAACTTTTTTAGGAATTCAGGATCCTTATAGTCTACAAATTTGATCCCGTTCTTTTTGAAACGGCAATATTTTTTCTTTTTGATCTCAACTGACGGTGGAGTTAAGTATCTAATCTCTGATTGATTTGATGACATAGCTTATTTCTCCTCTGCTTTAGCTTTAACTTTAATTCTGCGTTTTGCACTGTATTCAACAGCATGTTTGTCTAATTTGAAAGTGAGAAAACGAATAATGCGTTCGTCACGACGGTATTCGGTTTCAAGCTTTTCAATAAAAGACGAATCAGCTTTGAACTCAAACAGGTGATAAAACCCGGTAGATTTTTTTTGAATCGGATAGGCCAATTTTTTTAGTCCCCAATCCTCATCGTGGATCAATTCAGCGCTGTTTGAAGTAATCAGCCCACTGAACTTTGCCACTACTTCCTTAAATTGTGCATCAGACAATACAGGAGTAGCAATGAAAACAGTTTCGTACTGGTTTAACATAGAACTTTTACCTTTCTTGAAATTAATAAATTTATTTCTCTCGTGCCCCGTCCGCGCAATCGACCGGTAAAGAATCGGTTACATGGATTTAGCGGATTAAGCGGCGCAAAAGTAGAAATTATTTCCAACTTGACAAATTAATTGAAACCAATCTTCTGCATTTCATCGGTCTATTTTAAGAATCCTCAAAAAACGGAGCGCATTCTATTTTAAGCGTAGCCATTTTTATACATTTGGAACAATTTTAATTGCGGATAATGGTCAAAAAGGTTCTAATTGCAGGAAGTATTCTGATTTTTCTGGCACTGCATTCGGTTGCCCAATCCTCCGGAAAAGGAGGAAATATTCCGAAACTGGTGGTGGGGATCACCATCGAAAATATGCGTTCGGAATACATCACCCGATTTTGGGACACCTATCAGGAAGGCGGCTTCAAACGACTGGTGGAAAACGGAACCTTCACCTACAACGCACGGATGGATATTCACAACATCCGCACCTCGACCACCATGGCCACCGTATATACCGGCACCTACCCTTCGGAACACGGAATCATCGGTGACCAGTGGTACAAAAACCTTTCACAAAAGAACATAAGTGCTTTTAACGACGATTTTTACCTGACCCTCGGAAGCGATTCGAAGAACGGAAATGTTTCGGCCGAAATGCTGAAGGTGTTTACGCTGGGCGATGTAATGAAAGAATATTCCAACTTTAAATCGAAAGTTTATTCCGCAGCTATGAACCCCGCCGCAGCCGTATTCAGTGCCGGACATGCAGGCGACGGCGCTTTCTGGTACGACCGGTCGAACGGGAAAATGATCACATCATCGTACTATATGGAGCAATTCCCCGACTGGGTGAGCACCTTCAATGCCCGTCAAATGCCCGACTCCTTTTTGCAGGGAACCTGGAACCTGCTATTGCCTGCGGAAACATACAGCAAAGGATTCCCCGATGATCATGTGCTGGAAAAAGGGTTCTGGAAACGCTGGAATACATTCCCTTACCCGCTATCGACACTCAGCAGCATGGCCCGTTCGAAATACGAACTTCTGCCGGCAACCCCTTTCGGCAACGAATTAATCACCCGATTTTCATGCCAACTGATCGACCAATACCAACTGGGAGCAGACGACACTCCCGATTTGCTGAATATTACCTACTGTTCGATGGACTTTGCCAACAAATGGTTCAGCCCGGCATCGGTTGAAATTCACGATACCTATTTACGGATTGACCGCGAAATTTCACGGTTACTCGATTTCCTCGATAAAAAAGTGGGAAAGAACAACTACCTGGTGTTCCTTACTTCCGCATCGACCAGCGATTATCCGGTAAACATTCTGAAAGACGAGATGAATTTTCGTGCCGGAGAATTTGTTCCGATAAACGCGATGGCTTTGCTAAGGGTTTATCTGAATGCGCTCTTCGGCACCGGCGACTGGATTGTTATGTACAACGAAGAGCAGGTCTATCTGAACCATTCGCTGATTGAAGAAAAAGAAAAATCGCTGGAAGAGATGCAGGAGAAAGCAGCCCTGTTCCTAAACCAGTTTGAAGGGGTGAAATCGGCTGTTCCGGCAGCGCTGATCGAACGGTCGAACCTCGACAACCCAAGGTTTAAATCGATCGAGAACAGTTATTGTGCACAACGATCGGGCGATGTGATCCTGCTGCTCGAAGAGGGTTGGCGGCCAACGCCAAAATACAACGAAGTGGAATACTCGACCGAAAACCGCATCCCACTCATTTTATTTGGCGATGGAACAGAAACCGGTGTATTGGAAGAACCGGTTGACGTTACCGATATTGTACCTACGATATGTAAACGGTTGAAGATCTTTCCTCCGGATGGTGCCCGCGGAAAAGTGCTAAAAAATGTATTCTGGTATAATTAACCGGAATCAAATGGTAATTTCAACCGTATTCCCTTCCGGATCAAGAATCACACTTTCGTAATACCCATCGCCGGTTGTACGCGAATTGCCTTTGACCATGAAACCTGCATTACGGATAATTTCGGTCAGCCGGTCAACCTCACCGGAACTGCCAACCGAAAAGGCCAGATGGTGAAAGCCGGCATAAATATCATCGCCTGCAACCGGTAATAGCCGATCGGTTTTTCGCATCAACTCGATAGAAGCACCTGAATCAAATGAAACAAAACACGACTCAAACCCCTTGGCGGGATTCCGGTAGATAGCCCCTGCCCTGCCGTTGAAAAAACGGCAATAAAATGAAGTCATCTGCTCCAGATCGTTTACCCAAATTGCGATGTGAGATATTTTCATCGTGTTGTAGCTTTTTAAAGAAATGATATCCAATAGGAGTATTCACTTTGTGGAAAATCCAAGTATAACAATGAATCATAAAACGAATTGATGTTGTGAAAATTATCTTTAACCACAAGTCATTTAAAAGTAAATATCAACAGCACTTTCACTTTTTAGAAGTCGACTGATAACTTTAATTGTCCGCCAAGACCATCTTGTATAATTCTCATCAAAGTCGACAACCGGATATCACTTGCATTATTTTCAATTCGTGATATGTAATTCTTTGTCGTTCCTACTTTTAAAGCAAGATCGGCTTGTGTCATATTTTGCTTCTTTCTTGCTTCCTGAATCAACACGCCAATTTTAAACGCCTCGAATTCTTCTTCATATCTTTCCCTCGAAACAGTACCTTTTGTACCATATTTTTGGTCCAGATGGTCATCCCAGGAAACAAGATCCTTATTATCTTGATTTGCTGCCATAATAATCTCTTCTTAATTGTTCTGCTTTTTGAATTTCCTTTCTTGAAGTCTTTTGAGTTTTTTTCTGAAATCCGCTTAATAGGATCACCAAGTTTCCTTCATCAAAGAAACAAAATACCCTATATATGTTGTTCCCAACCTGAATTCGTATTTCATAAAGTCCATCTGTACCAGACAAACATTTAAGATACTTTTGGGGAACAATTTGCAGAACAGTTATTAATCCAATTACCCAATCTATCTTCTTTTGAACTTCTAAAGTCTGCGAATAGTAAAAATCCCAGAAAAAATCTTTATAAACACATATATTCCTTTTAAAGTCTTTCAACGTCAATTGTTTTCAACTTTACAAAGTTACCTAATTGGACAACCAAATCAAATAGAGAAGTCAATATTTCATAAGGAAACTGCTTAATTTCCGCCTGAAAAATGAATAGGGTACCAATGGGATACCCTATTTATTTTGTCCCAAATAGGAGAAGATTTTGCACCGATTTATTCCAGTTCGACCCTGATCATAAACTTTAAAGGTAGAACTTTACTTTCAAAAACTAGCTGTAAAACAAATGATCGCTTAACCGCTGAAGAGTTGCCTTCTTATCCTTCGTACTTACCAGAATGGAAACATTGTGCGCACTACCACCATAGGAGATCATTCGTACCGAAATGCCTTCCAGCGCTTCAAAAATCTGCTTCGAGAAGAACTTCTCTTCCGAAATCATATCGCCCACTACACAAACAATGGTCATATCGCGATCGACTTCCACTTCGCCCAGTTTTTCCAGCTCGGCAACAATCAGATCGAGATTTTTGCAGTTATCGATGGTCAACGAAATGGCCACCTCCGAAGTGGTGATCAGGTCGATGGCCGTTTTGTAACGCTCGAAAATTTCGAAAATCTTGCGCAGGAAACCATACGCCATCAACATACGGTACGAGCGGATTTTGATGGCCGTAATCCCATCCTTGGCAGCAACGGCTTTCATTCCCGAGATGGTTTTATCGTTCGAGATCAAAGTTCCCGGAGCCGATGGTTCCATGGTATTCTTCATCCGCACCGGGATATTGGCCTCTTTGGCCGGCAATACAGTCAGCGGGTGCAGGATTTTTGCCCCGAAATAAGCCAGCTCGGCAGCTTCGACAAACAACAGGTTATCGATGCGGGAAGTTTTTTCGACCACACGGGGATCGTTGTTGTGGATTCCGTCGATATCGGTCCAGATCTGAACTTCTTCGGAACCGATGGCTGCTCCCAGCAGTGAAGCGGTATAGTCGCTGCCACCACGCTGCAGGTTGTCGATATCGCCATTGGCGTTACGGCAGATGAATCCCTGTGCAATGTATATCTCCTGATCACCGGCTTCTTCGAGTACCGGTTTGACCAGCTCTTTGATCTTTGGAAGGTCAGCCTGTTTGTCTTCGTCGATGCGCATGAAATCGAGCGAAGGGAGCAACGCTGTTTTAACACCGTACTCTTTCAAAAGATAGGTAAACAAAGCGGTCGAAATCAGCTCGCCCTGAGCCACAATGATCTGTTCATTTATTTCGTTGAAACCATCTTTTACCTGATCGAGCAGGATTCCGAAGTGATGATCGATAATCTTATATCCTTCTTTTTTGAATTCGTCTTTTTTATAAAGCTCTTCAACCACCTTAACGTACTTATCCTTCAACTCCTGAATAAGCTGTTTTGCGCCCTCTTTATCAGCTGCATACAACTTATTACTGATCTCAACCAACGCATTGGTTGTACCCGACATTGCTGAAAGAACCACTATTTTCGGTTCGCCGTCGGTAATGATCTGAACTACCGATCGCATATTTTCAGGAGATCCCACGGAGGTTCCTCCAAATTTGAAAACCTTCATAATTTATTTAGATATTAAGCTTTATATGAATTGCGCAAAGATGAAAAAAAAATTTGTTCCGGTAAATACGTAAAACCCTTAATGATTAATCCCACAACATGTCAGGATATTTCCCATCGCCAATCAGTTGCTGAATCCGTTCTTTCACCATGGGTTTATCCTCCTGATAGGTTACCCCAAACCAGGAAGCATCACTCGTCAGTATTTTCACGGTTGTTTTGTTGGTTTTAATCAATTCATCGACGAACATGGGGATGAAAAACTCCGATTTCAGTTCATTTCCTTTCGCTTCGAGGAATTTTACGAAACCCTCTTCGAGACAGGCAAAGAGCGACGGATGGAAACCCCAGAAGTTCATCGAAACCACTTCGTTGCCTTTCAATGCCACCTTTTGATCGTCGCAATAATAAAAGATTCCATCGCTTTCGCTGGTGATCTGTGTCAGTTCGTCAATATCGGTAAGGTTGCCCAATGCATCGGGGATACAGAGACCGCGCGAAACAGAGCCATTCTCGGAGAGGGTCCGGTCGAGCCGGTAACCAACCATGGCATAATGTGCCGAAGCGACATCGCCGGTCAGGAATTTGGCAATGGTCGAGTAAGCCTCGGCGCCATAAAAGTCATCGGCATTGATGGCGGCAAAAGGAGTGTTAACCGCATAGCGGGCGGAACGAATAGCATGGCCCGTGCCCCACGGTTTCTGACGCCCTTCGGGGACAGAGAAACCAGCCGGTAAATCGGTCAGGTCCTGAAAAACATATTCGACATCGATTTTGCCTTCCAGTTTGCTGTCGAACCGTTCTTTAAACGCTTCTTCAAAATCGTGACGAATAATAAAAACAACTTTTCCAAACCCTGCACGGATTGCATCAAAGAGTGAATAATCGATGATTGCTTCTCCATTTGGACCCACTTCGTCAAGCTGTTTCAACCCGCCATAACGGCTTCCCATACCTGCTGCAAGAATTACTAATGTTGGTTTCATTTACTATCAAATTTTTAAAGAAAGATACATTTCATTTTTACCGGGAGCAAAAATAGTTTTTTTGAGATTTTTACCATTAAGTGAGGCCAATATCTAATAAAGAATTAACCGAGGAAGAAAGCCCAGGTTATTGGTCAATAGAAAAACAAATAAACCACAGAGTTCTCAGAGAAAGCACAGAGTTGAAGGTGATTTGGAAAAAAGGGAAAACGGAGACGGGGCTCTTTTTGATTGGAAAGCATTCCCTCTCGGTCAGCAACGCTTTACCTTTTCTTAAAAAAAGGGTTTTAAACCGTGTGCCGGGGACACTCCGTTGTTTTATGGAATACTTTTGCGCTTCGATTTCAGAGGGAGATGTTATGCGTGATAAGATGTGGAACAAGGATTTTATCTTCCTGGTTCTTTCCAATTTTCTGATGTATATAACCTACTATGCGGTGCTTTCGGCGCTGCCTGTTTATCTGGTTACCGAGATGCAGGCCACCAAAAGCCAAGTGGGGGTGGTAGTGGCTACTTATACACTGGCCTCGGTGCTGGTACGCCCGTTTTCGGGGGTCACCCTTGACCGGTTTAACCGGCGGGTTGTCTTCCTTATCGCCCTGATCATCTATTCGCTGCTCTTCTGTGGCTACCTGGTAGCGCTCTCTGTTCTGGCTATTATCCTGCTGCGGTTTGCCCAGGGATTGACCTGGGGCTTTACCACCATTTCGGGATCGACCATTGCGGTGGATATTATCCCGGAGGCGAAACGGGGCGAAGGGATTGGCTATTTCTCATTGTCGACGACCCTGGGAATGTCGGTGGGGCCGGTTATCGGGATGTTTATCAGCCATCGGTGGGGTTTTATTCCCATGTTTGTTTCGGGCCTCTTCATCAGCCTGGCCAGTGTCGGATGTGCCTACGCCATTCACCTGCCACAACGGCTGAATGCCCCCAAAGAGATCAAACTCAACTTCGATACCCTTTTCGAAAAACGGTCGGTGATCCCCTCGCTGAACCTGCTGATCATTATGATCACCTACGGCGGGCTTGTGTCGTTCATTGCCATCTATGGCTGCGAAATAGGAATCCAAAACTCGTCGCTCTTCTTTCTGATCCTGGCCGTGGGTATTGCCTCCTCGCGAATTACCACCGGAAAGATTTTCGACCGCGAAGGCCCGGGACGGATTGTCACCGCCTGCCTGTTGCTGCTTATGGTTGGTTTCCCCCTGCTGGCGATGGTAAAAAACGGGGTGGGTTTCTACCTTTCGGCCCTTGTGATTGGCTTTGGCATCGGGGTGGTGTTCCCCACTTTTCAATCGATGGTGAACAACTTGGCCGATAACGACCACCGCGGGGCGGCCAACTCGACCCTCTACACGGCGCTCGACGTGGGCATGAGCTTTGGGATGGTCACTTCGGGGCTTATTGCCCAATACATCTCCACCGCCTCCATCTGGCTGATCAATGCGGCAGTCTGCCTGGCCGGGCTCCTCTTTTTCCGGTTATATACGCTGGGAAATTACAGCCGCAAAAAAGCAGGATAAACAGGAAGTTTCTATTTCCAGGCACGATAATTACCCAACGTTATCTATTCCCTTGTTGCGGGTTTGTCGCCCAGGGCAAAGCGGAGGAAACGGGGGTGCATCACCTTGTCGACGCCATTCATGAATTTCCAGTTGGAAGTGTCGATCCGATAAAGAAATACAACACCTCCTTTTTCATAATTCACCGACATCTCGGAACCATAATTTTTGCACTCAAAATTAGATGTTAACCCACAATAGAACTTTTCGGTGTTATACCCAAAGGTGAAATGAAACAGGAACTGGGAAGAAACCCGGTTGCAGGTTTTTGTTAGTTCATCAGGAACGGAATAGGCCACCACCTTTTGAAAAGAGATACCCGGCAAAGCGGTAAATGAGGCAAAAAACTTCCGCGATAACACCCAAAGATAAGAGTATCCCAACGACGCCCCAAAATCGGAAAAGAAAGTGGTCTTATAATAGATACCTGGATCAGCATAAAGACAAACAGCTGGCGGGATTATCAGACTATCAGAAAAAGCACCATTTACCGAGACAAAACCATTCATCAGCCAACTGCCCCCGCTCTTATCCGGAACCTTCTTATAGGTATAGATCTTATTGGAATAGATCTTAGCTGGTTTAAATACATATTCTGCCGAAAGAGAAGTTGCACTCGTTCTCAAATCAGACAGTTGAAAGCAGACACCACCCTCCTTCCAATGGTCGTCAAACTCCTCCTGATTGGAAAAATAGTATCCTTTATAATCCCGGTTCTTTAGCTCAATTGTCCATTTTTTTAACTTCACCTCGACATTTAATGCATCCGATTGCGTCTTCCCATACAGGTTAACATCATCCGAAGGGAGCGAAAAGGCGTAATCAATCCCCAGCCAGGAGTAATGAAATCCCAGATAGCATGATGATTTTGAATTCGATTCAAAGATCAGTTCCTCATCGGTTTTGGGTATTGGTATTTCAATCTCCGAGTTGTTAAACGAGAATTTGGTATAGAAACTAAGATACTCCGGAACAACCGCACTTCGGATAGAATCCTGGGGTAATGCCTTCACGCAAACAAACAGCAGAAAAATCAACAAAAAGGGGTTGGCTCTCATTGTGGCTATTTCAAAGGACCAAAAATAGACATTGAACCGTAAACCAATACGATTCGATGCTGCTTTTCTGAACAAAATTAGTTGATCTCAGCCCGGAATCTTCCCAATCAGGGAGGTTTGGGTACAGCGTTCGATCGTTACCTGCACCAATTCGCCCTTCTGATGTACTTCGCCGGGAAAAATCACCACCTTATTCTGTGAGGTACGCCCCACCAGCTCTTTCTCCGATTTCTTTGAACGCCCCTCAACCAGTACCTCAAAGGTTTTGCCCACATCGCTGCGGTTGTTTTCGAGCGAGATGCAGTTCTGAAGCTCAATCATCCGCGAAAGGCGTTCCAGCTTCACCTCCTCAGGCACATCGTCGGTGAGGTATTTGGCCGAATAGGTTCCGGGGCGTTCGCTGTATTTGAACATAAAGGCGCTGTCGAAGCGAACGGTTTCCATCAGCGAGAGGGTCTCCTGAAAATCTTCCTCTGTTTCGGTGCAGAAGCCACAGAACACATCGGTACTCAGGCCACAACCGGGAATGATTTCGCGGATGGCGTCAATGCGTTTCAGGTACCATTCGCGGTCATATTTGCGGTTCATCAGCTTCAGTATGCGCGAGCTGCCCGACTGGAACGGCAGGTGAATGTGTTTGCAGATATTAGGCACGGCTGCCATGGTACGCAGCAGTTTGTCGGTTAAATCTTTAGGGTGCGAAGTGGTAAAGCGTACCCGCATGCAGGGCTGGCTTTGAGCAACCATCTTCAGCAGATCGGGAAAACGTACCGGTTTGGTTTCGCCTTCGGGCTGCCATTTAAACGAGTTGACATTCTGCCCCAGCAGGGTCACCTCCTTGTAACCATTGGCCGCAAGATCGGCCACCTCATTCAGGATATCTTTGGGATCGCGGCTGCGTTCACGGCCACGGGTATAAGGTACAATGCAGTAGGTGCAGAAGTTGTTGCACCCGCGGGTGATGGAGACAAAACCCGAGATGGCGCCTTCGTCGAGCCGCCGGGGAACCAGGCTATCATACGTTTCGTCGATGGTCAGTTCCACGTTGATGGCTGCTTCGCCTTCATGCGCCTTATCGATCAGGTATGGTAGATCGCGGTAAGCATCGGGACCGGCCACCAGGTCGACCACCTTCTTTTCGAGCAGTTCATCGGCCAGCCGTTCGGCCATACAGCCAATCATCCCGATGATCAGGTGTTTCTTTTTCTTCTTGTACGAATTGAAAAACCTCAAACGTCCCCAGATGCGCTGTTCGGCATTGTCACGCACCGAGCAGGTATTGATAAAAATGGCATCGGCTTCGAGCTGGTCGCTGGTAATAGTGTATCCCCTCTCTCCCATCACGGCAGCCACCACTTCACTGTCGGCCACGTTCATCTGGCACCCATAGGTTTCGATATAAAGTTTCTTGTCCATCAACTGTTCGCTAAATCAGGCTGCAAAGTTAATCGCATTTTTGAAACGGTAAACGGTGGAATAAATTCATTCCGGATGGAAAAGTCTATTTCAAAAGCTGAACCATTCTTTCCATTGCTCTTTTCTGGATAAAGAAAGAGGGACATGCCTTCAACTGACATGCCCCTCTTGTTCATCATGATAATTAAAACAGGAAGAAAGTTATTCGCTTTTTACAATCCGGAAGACCTGCTTTCCTTCTTCAAAATTGACCTGTAACAGGTAAACACCTTTCCGCAAGGTTGAGAGCAGAAGATTGGAACTTCCATTTTCGATGGCGCCTTTTCCAACTACTTTGCCGGTGTTGTCGGTCAGTTCATAACTGCCATCCACATTGCTGCTGGTAGTTACAGTAATCCGATCGGTAAACGGATTTGGATAGACTGACACCCTGATGGTTTTAGCCACATCGATTCCCACATTCGACAAAATAGTCAAAGTTCCATTCACGTAGTTAAAGGAATAATTATTGTCCAATCCACCCGATACCGTAATGGCATACGTACCGGAGTTGCTTTCTGAATTAGCAGAAGTAGACGCAACAGGAACCTCATCAATCACATCAAGATTTTCTCCATTGACAAAACCACTGTAGATTAAGGTAAAATCACTAGGTTCCATTCCTTTATTGATTACCTGATCGACTGCTGTAACGGTCAGCACAGCCTTTTCAACATGAATCAATACAGTGTCTGACACCTCAACATAGTTGCTAGTATTGTCGGGAATGAAGGTTACAACCAATGGTTGCTCATTCCCTGCATTCAATATTCCCCCTTCTGCCGGAGAATAAACAAATGTTCCAGGGACATCGGTGGTAGCATTCAGCTGTGTTTCATTAAGAGTCGAGCCATAAACAATTGGAGCAGGCGTATTCCAGGTAATTACCGGAATCTGCTTATTGATAATGGTCAACGTTCCGGCCACGTAGGTGAACTCGTAATTGTTGTCCGATCCTCCCGATACCTCGATAGAATAGATACCTGCCGGGCTTGTGGTTGTAGCCGATGTGGACACCACAGGCACTTCGTCGAGAGAAGCTTCACTATCACCATTGACAAACCCGCTATAGGTGAAGGTCAGTTCCGGGATATTTTTCAGTAACGATTCCTTGTTATCAGCCGTAACGGTAAGCAATGATTTTTCTACGACCAGCGTATCGTTTACATATTCGAACCGGTAATTTTTAGACCATCCGCCGGAAACCTGAACCGGATAAACGCCGGCATCCAACCAATCTATACCATCAACCGCAGCAACAGGAAGAGTGTCGAGGTCGGCAATCGTATCACCTGCTACAAAACCATCATATCCAATCGTAAATGCAGGGATTTTATCCCCGTAGGTAATGACCTGACGATTGGGTTTTACGGTAAGAAGTGCCTTAGTTACCGTTAATGTGTCACCCACATATTTAAAATCATAGTTCGTTGCTTTACCACCCGATACAACAATTGGATAGATACCAGCACCAAGGGTTTCGGTAATTTCACTCCCACCTACAGTATCGAGATAAGCTACCGGAAGAAGCTCAAGAGCCGTAGAATCTTCCCTGTTAACAAAACCTTCGTAACGGATGGTCAATGCAGGAATGGTATCCCCATAAACGATGGCCTGGCTATCGGCTGTTACAGTTAACAACGCTTTATCTACAGTCAGAACCCCGCTTTTATATTGGAAATTGTAGTTTGCGGCTGTTCCTCCCGATACGGTAATCGGATAACTTCCGGCATTTTCACCGGCAGAACTTTCAACCGAAGCAACAGGAAGAGTAGTCAGAATCGACTTATCATCGCCATACTGAAAACCTTCATAACGGATGGTCAATGCAGGAATGATCTCCCCGTATGATATTCGCTGACTGTCGGCAACAGCGGTAAGCACTGCCTTGTTCACGGTCAGCGTCCCGTCAGCATACCGAAAATCGTAATTGTTATCCGATGCTCCGTTGCAACTTATTGTATAGTTTCCCATGCTTCGGGGAGCCGTCCCGCTAATGGAAGCCACGGGCATCACATCAATTACAGCTTCATCATCTCCGTTGGCAAAACCCGTAATTGTTGCAGTCGGGTTAATGATTTCCCCGTAGTAAGAGATGAGATCGTTGGCCTTCACGGTAAGCAACGCTTTGGTTACCTCAAAATCGCCTGCAACATAGTTGAAAGTGTAATTATTGTCTGATCCGCCGGTTACGATAATCGAATCGGGATAATTACCTGCATCGGTTGCAGCATTTACATTTGTGCTGATGGTTGGCGCCTCATCGATGGCTTCTACCCCATTTACCCAACCCCTGTAAGTAAAAGCAAGATCAGGGTTGGACGAACCATACACTTTGGTTTGATTGTCGGCTGTAACGGTCAGTGCAGCCTTATCGATCGCAAAATAACCGGGAACATATACAAAATTGTATGCATCGTCCGATGCGCCGGATGCGGTTATTGCCCCAAGGTAAGAACCTGAACCGGTGGTACGGGTTACCGTTGTGGTAAGGGTTGGTGCCTTGTCGACGGTTTCAATCCCGTTTACCCAGCCATGGTAAGTATATGTCAGCTCCGGATTTTCTTCACCATAAACTTTGTATTGATTATCGACAGTGACCGTTAATGTGGCTTTGGTCACACTAAAATCACCAGAAACAAGATTCAGTTTGTAGTTGTTATCGGAACCGCCACTGAGGGTAATTGAACCTGAATAGGTACCCACACGAGTTGTTTCAGTAATGGTTGTGCTGATAGTGGGTTCCACATCAATGGTTTCAACTCCGTTTACCCAACCACTGCAGCGATAAGTCAATTCCGGATTGGACGAACCATACATCTTCGTTTGGCTATTCGCCATAACGGTTAAAGTAGCTTTGGTAACATTAATGGAGACATTCCCACTGGCCGACTCATAGAACGTGGTGTTATCGGGTGTAAAGTGTACCGTTATGGGCTGACTGTTGCCCACGGCCAATCGTGTACCCAAAGATGGAGTATACGTAAAAGTCCCGCTGATTGTATCGGTCCCCACTTTGGCCACAGCATTGAGCTGTTTGGCACTCAAAAGCGTACCATAAACGATATCGGCAGGAGCTGGCCAAACAATTACCGGAACCTGAACCACAGAAACTTTAAGTGTTCCGGCCACATAGTCAAAATCGTAATTATCATCGGAACCACCAGATACCGTAATTGGATAGCTGCCAGCCGGACTGCCGAGTAGTGCGGTGGTTGCTGCCGTTGGTTTTATATCAAGTACCGTTTCGTCATCGCCGTTCACAAAGCCCGAATAGCTGATCGTTAACTGCGGGATCGCCTGATTCAGACAGACTACCTTATCGTCAGCGGTTACAGTAAGAAGGGCTTTGGCCACTTCTAAGTTTCCGGTGAAGTAATTGAACGTATAATTTGACGAAACCCCACCGGAGGCTGTAATGGTATAATTTCCGACATTGATTCCATCACCGGCAGCAACCGATGCAACCGGCTTAACCGATAGGTCGTTTGCATCATCGCCGTTCACAAATCCCTCATAAAGAACGGTAAGAACCGGCGTTGATTCACCATATACTTTACTGGTATCGTTCGCGGTAATATTCAAACCGGCCTTAAGAATATTAATCTTTACATTAAAATCATTTTCAGCATACTGGGTTGTATTATCAGGCACAAAATGAACATGAAGCGTCTGCAAACTTCCGGCATTCAGCACAGTTCCAACGGCAGGATTATAAGTAAATGTACCAGACACAGGAGAAGTTGCATTCAACTGGGTTGTACTGAGGGCTGTTCCATAAACCACATCCGAAGGAGTAGTCCAGGTAATTACCGGAACATCCTTGTCGGATATAACCAGTGTTCCGGCAACATATTCTAATGAATAATTGTTATCGCTACCGCCGGAAATGGAGATGGAATAAGAGCCCGAAGGCCCTGATGCAACTGCAGTGGTATTCAAAGAAGGCTCTGAACCAAGAACCGAAGCATCGTCTCCATTCACAAATCCCACATAAGAAACAGTAAGCTCAGGAATTGCCTGTCCAAGATAAATTGTCTTATTATCGGCTTTTGCGGTCAGTGTCGCTTTGGTTACTTCAAAGTCACCGGCGATAAAATCAAAATCGTAATTATTATCGGAACCATTGGTTAAGGTAATGGCATCGGTATAGGTTCCTACATTAGTTGTTGCATTGATTGTTGTAGTGATGGTTGGTGTTCCATCAATGGTTTCCACCCCGTTCACCCATCCACTGTAAGCAAAGGTGAGTTCCGGATTGGCTGAACCATATACTTTGGTTTGATTGTCGACAGTCACAGTCAGTGTCGCTTTGGTCACTTCAAAGTCACCGGCAACATAATTGAAAGTGTAATTATTATCAGAACCACCAGTTAAGGTAATGGCATCAACATAGGTTCCGGCATTGGTTGTTGCATCAACTGTTGTAGCGATAGCTGGCGCCACATCGATGGGTTCCACACCGTTCGCCCAGCCACTGTACGTGAATGTGAGTTCCGGGTTAGCAGGACCATATACCTTGGTTTGATTGTCAGCTGTAACAGTCAGTGTCGCTTTGGTCACTTCAAAGTTACCAGCCACAAGATCCAGATTGTAGTTATTGTCGGAACCTCCGGTTAAGGTAATGGCATCGGTGTAAATACCAGCGCCCGTTGTTGTGCTTACGCTTGTGTTGATGGCTGGCGCTACATCAATGGTTTCAACCCCGTTTACCCATCCAGTATAAGCGAAAGTAAGTTCCGGGTTCACTGAACTGTACACTTTGGTTTGGTCATTGGCAGTTGCGGTCAGTGTCGCTTTGGTTACTTCAAAGTCACCGGCGACAAAACTGAATACATAGTTATTGTCCGAACCACCGGTCATGATAATGGAATCAGCATAGACACCAACATTTGTCGTCGCATTTATTGTTGTGCTGATAGTTGGTGTTACATCGATGGTTTCTACACCGTTCACCCAACCACTGTAAGCGAAAGTAAGTTCCGGATTGGCCGAACCATACACCTTTGTTTGGTTGTTGGCTGTAACCGTTAATGTTGCTTTCTCAACATTGATCACGACTGTTTTGGTCGTCGGTATGTAAGCATTTAAATCGTCGGGAGTGAAAGTAACCGACAAGGTTTGAGCATCGCCTACATTCAAAATTGAGTCGATCGCAGGGGTGTATACAAATGATCCGGCGACTGTTGAACTGGCGTCAAGCTGTGTTGAGCTCAGGGCTGTGCCGTAAACAATGTTGGCTGGTGCATCCAAGACAACTTCGGGCAACTCTTTGGTTGAAACATAGAATTTTACCGAGTACGTGTGTGTTGTTGTTCCGTTTTCGGCAGTTACCACAATGGTTGCCGTTGAATCAGACACCGAAAAATCGGCCTGAGCAACAACTTGTGAGGCGTTGACATCATATAATGTGCCGGCAATGGTTGGTGCAGCAGTCGTTCCTTTTGGTAATTCAACGGTATATGAATATGTCAGTGAATCGAACCCTGCAACGGTTGTTCCGTCAATAGTTAGGTCTGACAGGAACGCATTGCTGGAGACAATACGTGAAAGTTTGGCTACAGCCACATTTCCCCAAAGAACGTCGCCATTGCTCCTCGTTTCGCCAACACGATACTGTACTTTGATGGTGTCGGTTGTGGCAAACGCTGACGGGGCAATAATATAACTGCTGCCGATAGTCCCTTCGCTTAAGCTCTGCACCGTCAATGTAAGATTTGCCTGTGCCGTTTCGTAGTCATAATCGTTAGCCAAAAGAGCAGAAAAATCAATTGTGTCGCCTGCTTCAATTGTAATGCTTTCACCATAAGCGAAAGGAGCATTGTCCATATCTTTCAACGCAGGAGGAGTCTTGTCTATGTTGCTGTTGAAGCTATAATAGGTGTACAAATTGTACAGGGCACTCGATTTCATGTCGGCTGTTGTTTCACCAGTTACATTCAGTGCCGATGCAAAGCTGCCACTTGCCACATAACCAACCG
>Ga0116170_10000920_pt1 | contig 30637 bp, 28 predicted proteins | sample AD_JPNHW1_MetaG_FD_89797 | JGI IMG/M metagenome (GOLD analysis project Ga0116170, IMG submission 89797) | Active sludge microbial communities of municipal wastewater-treating anaerobic digesters from Japan - AD_JPNHW1_MetaG | ecosystem: Engineered > Bioreactor > Anaerobic > Digestate | place... | reverse complement strand
TTTACCGGTAATCTGACAAATTCTCGACATCTTCTTATAATGTTTTTCAAACAGGTTTTTCAAAACAGGACGCAAAATACGCTATAAATATTTAAATATTCAAATTTTTATTCAAAAATATTTATATTAAATCAAAGATTTTCATCAATTAACCTTAACCTTAACATATTCAGTGCTGTAACTGAAGCCCTAATTATGTTTCGTGTTCTATCTGAGCTTAGTTTTAATTCCGTACAAGTTAACGATTTATCTGTTGCGATTGCTATCCAAACAGTACCTACTGGTTTATTTGGAGTTCCTCCATCGGGTCCTGCTATTCCTGATACTGCTATCGCGCAGTTTGTATTAAGTCTCAATTTTACGCCTTTTGCCATTGCTTCAACCACTTCCTTGCTTACAGCGCCATAGTTTTTGATTAATTCTGAGTCAACTCCAAGTATTTTTTCTTTCACTTCATTTGAGTATGCAACAACACTTCCTTTAAAATAAGAAGATGATCCTGGTATTTGTGTTAACAAGTGAGCTATTGTTCCACCAGTACAACTTTCAGCTGTTGAAAGTGTAGTATTCGTGTTTTTAAGTAGTTGTCCAACAATCTCTTGTAAAGTTATCTCCCCTTCTCCAAAGATATATTTTGGTATAACCTTATACAACTTTTCAACCTCTTTATTAATAAACTGTTCCAAATTCATCTCCTTTGTTCCGTATGCTGACAACCTTAGTCGAATTGAATTTGGGCTGGGTAAATAGGCAAATTTGATGAATTTTGGAAGTTGATTTTCCCAATCAGTTAATTTTTCAGCAAGAAACGATTCTGGAAGTCCAAAAGTTTGAATTGTTCTATGAACAACAATTTGATTAGTAGATAATTTAGACAATCTAGGCAAAACCTCTTTTTCCATTAGACCAATCATTTCAAAAGGAACACCAGGCAACGATACTAGGATTTTACCATCTTTTTCAAACCACATTCCAGGAGCAGTTCCTAATTGATTTCTGAGAACAATACAACAATCTGGCACTTCAGCTTGCTTTCGATTTAACTCGGTCAGTTCTAGCCCTCTCATTCTAAAAATGTTGCTAATATGCACTAAAGTTGGCTCATGAATGATGTACTGCCCATTAAAATATTCTTTTAAGGTAGATTTTGTTATGTCATCATTTGTGGGTCCGAGTCCTCCTGTCATTATAATAATACTACAATCTATAAATAACTCATTTATTGTCTTTTGTATAATATATCTTGAATCGGGAATTGAAATTATTTTATCAACTTTAATCCCTATCAAATTAAGCTTTTCAGCAATCCATGCAGAGTTTGTATCAACAACTTGACCAATTAGGATTTCGTCCCCAATTGTAATGAGTTCAGCATTCATAGTGATAAATTAAAAGAGCAGCCTATGCTGGCTGCTCCAATGAGCCTCTCACGGGATTTGAACCCGCGACCTGCGGTTTACGAAACCGCCGCTCTACCAGCTGAGCTAAAGAGGCAATTTTGCTGCAAAAATAACTTTTTATAGTTTTATTACAAATCTTTATTCTTGAGCATTTGATATTTCAAAATTTTAAAAATCTTTTGTCAATGCTCTAATTCTATTATATAAAGGTGGATGAGAATAGTTTACTGTAACATATAATGGATGTGGAGTTAGGTTTGAGTAATTTATTGATGTAAGTTTTTTCAAAGCACTTACTAAACTATTGGCCATTCCCTTTGAACTAGCAAATTTATCAGCAGAATACTCCATTTTTCTACTTAAGAAATTCATAAGTATACCTAGAATTGTTTGGATTGGATTGATTAGTAGAACAAAACAAATTGCATTTAGGTAGAATATCGATATATTTCCACCAACTCCCATAACCTCTGTTAATGTTGAACTTTGAGAGAATAAACCAAAGAAATATAGAAATATTGCGGACTGTACCATTCCAAAACCTAAATTTATCCATATATGGTTCTTTTTATAATGTCCAAGTTCATGAGCAAGAACTGCTACAATCTCATCATCGGTAAGTTTATTAGTAAGTGTATCATAAATAAAAATCCTTTTTTTTCTTCCAAAACCAGTAAAGAAAGCGTTTGCTTTAGAAGATCTCTTAGACCCATCAATTAAATAAATGTTGTTAATTGAAAACCCTATGTTTTGAGCAAAGTTTATCACTTTGTCTTTTAATTCCCCTTCAGGTAAAGGAGTTTTCTTATTAAAAAGAGGTAAAATTATGGTTGAATATAACGCGTTCATTAACAGCGAAAAAATAAGAATAACAATAAGGGCAGTTATCCAAAAGATACTTGGATTAAATAGATAAAGCCAAGAAATAATACTTAAAATTATTCCTCCAAGAATAGAAGTTAAAAGAACACCTTTAAGGGTATCAATCCAAAACAATTTTTTAGTTGACTTATTGAAGCCATACTCCTCCTCTATAATAAATTTATCGTAATAACTAAAAGGAAGAGAGATTACTAATGAAATAAATGAAACTATTCCAAAAAATATTAATGTTTGAAGTATTTGATTTTGCGAAATATTAGAAACAAAGCTTTGTAATATTCCAAATCCTTTTAAACTAAAGAAAACAATTATCAACATTGAACTTATTGACATTTCGATTATTGATAGTTTTGTTTTATTTACCTCGTAGAGTTGTTGCTTTTGATAATCTTCTTTATCATACACATCAGATATTATTGTTGGAAGATGTATAGGTTTATACTTAAGATTTATCAGTTCAAGAACAAGGGAAAATAAATAGTTTAGAATAAGTATCGAAATAATAACATTGAATATAGTTGAAACCATTTTACTTTCAATTATTTGGAGTTAATAATCTATCATTAAGAATTTTCCTGTATTTATCAATCTCGGGTAAAGGATAGAGTTTTTTAGCATCTTTAAGCCACTCCAAAGCGATATCAAACTTACCATTCATCTCATTGGCTAACGCCAAATTAAAAGCGGCTTGAGCACTTAATTTTCCTTTTTTAAGGGCATATATGCGTTGCCATATTAGAGCTGCCTCTATCCACTCACCATTAACTGCATGAATTGCTGCACTTTCCATTTCAGATGAGCCTACGTAGTAAAGATTTCTTTTATCATTTACCCATGTTGGAGAGATTTTTATTGCATACTTTTCGCCACATTCATTTCCTGCATATGCTGCGGCAGAGAAATATCCGGGTAATTGGTTACCAACTGATACAGGCGTCCAATCCTTTGAATCCCAGAACAAAGTATCGCGATAAAGGTAACCATTTGTAATTTGTTTTTTTGTTAAATCATATATACGCCAGTAACAGTAAATTGGAGCAGAAATGTAACCATAATAATATTCAATATCATTCTCTTGTGTTCTATAAGAATCGGATTTTTCAGATATTCTAATGTATTCCAAAGAGATAACTAGATCTGCGGTGTCCCCATTCGCAATATTATTTAAAGCACTCCAAGGTAACGGTTTTATATACCTAGAACTATCTTTACGAATATGCCTCTCAACTGGTATATCTAAATCATGGAACCAAGGAGAATTTAGTAAATTTTCTTTTACTGATGCTGCAGCTTCCTCTGCTGCGACACTATCAATAGCATATTCAAATTTTTTAATCTTATCACTCCCCTTATTTTCGTAGTAATTTATCAAAACAAGAGGTTTATTGAATTCATTTGGAATATTAATTTCAGGTTTATTAAGATATTGTATATCAATTTCTTTATATGGTATACATGAAGTAAATCCTAAAATAAAAAATAATGATATTAAAGAGTATGTTTTCATATATTGGATTGAAATCAAAACAAAAACCATCCAACAGGATGGTTTATTGCTTTTAAATAACAATTAATATTGTCTAGGTGTTCATTGCACCACAAACATTAATAACTTGACCGCTAACATATGTTGAGAGTTCCGAACCAAGGAATATACAAACGTTTGCTACATCATCGGGTGTACCTCCTCTTTGTAATGGAATTTTTTTAATCCATTCTTCTCTAACTTCATCAGGGAGTTTGTGGGTCATTTCGGTAATAATAAATCCGGGAGCAATTGCATTGCATCTAATATTTCTTGAACCCAGTTCTCTTGCAACAGATTTAGTAAAACCTATTATACCTGCTTTAGATGCAGAGTAGTTTGCTTGGCCAGCATTACCAGATACTCCAACTACAGAGCTCATATTTATAATTGAGCCATTTCGTTGCTTTAACATGTACTTTTGAACAGCTTTGGTTAGATTGAAAACGGACTTTAAATTAACCCGAATTACCAAATCCCATTGCTCTTCAGTCATTCTCATTAATAAGGTATCTCTTGTTATACCCGCATTATTTATAAGAATATCAATTTTGCCAAATTCAGTAGCAATATCATCAACCATTTTTTGAGAAGACTCAAAATTACTAGCGTCTGAAACGTATCCTTTAGCTTTAACGCCCATTGCACGAAGTTCTTTTTCTAAACTTTTAAAGTTTTCGTCTTCAACCATGTCTGTAAAAGCGACATTAGCTCCTTCTTTTGCGTAAGCAATAGCGATAGCCCTACCAATACCACGGGCTGCACCAGTAATAAGTCCTGTTTTTCCTTCAAGAAGTTTCATATTCATTTATTTGATTTAACATGACAAAAGTAAAAAAAACAAAAGAATTAGAAAGAAAAATACAATACTAACCTAAATATCACTTTAACGTACCGTAAATTCTATATAAACGAATTTAGAATTTTATTTTGTGTTACCCAAAATATATCTTATTTTCACCTAGCTATACTTTACCCTTTTATTAATTCTATTGCAATGAAAATCAGAATGAAAATTCGAAGCAAATTGCTTCTTTCGGTAATCATTATTGCATCAGTAGTATTTATTGCATCTATTGGATATCTTACTAAAACGTTAAAAACAAAATCGTTAAACGATGCTTTTAAATTAGCCGATGCAATTGCAAAAGAAAATGCAAACAACATTAGTTCTTCCCTTAATATTCAAATGGGGATGGCAAGATCATTTGCTAACAGTTTTCATAATTTTAGAACCATTTCATCAAAGGATGTAGAAGCCTTTTCTAAACTTACTTTAAATGGAATTGCAGTTGAAAACCCTGATTTTTTATCAGTATGGATTAGCTGGGAGAAAAACTCCATCGATAGGAGTTGGACCAAACAATATGGTAGAGATCGATACACTTATTACAGGGAGAATGGTGAACTCAAATATAAATTTGATATTAAGAATTATGAAGGAGATGATTTGAGTAGTAGCTATTACCAGATTAAAACCGCAAAAAAGGAAAGTGTTATTGATCCTTATTGGTTTACCTATACTAACAGCAGTAAGCCAGTTTTAGAAACAAGTGTATGCGCTCCTTTACTTGAAGGCGAAAGATTTGCAGGACTTTTTGGGTTTGATTTCGACCTTTCTTGGTATGGTGATCTAGTTGATAATCTAAAACCATTTGATGGTAGTATTGCTATGCTTTTATCGCAGAATGGGACTATTGTAGGACATACAAATAAAGAATACATTGGATTAACTGTAGATAGTTTGTATCCAAATGAAAACCAAAAGTTCGAAATCTTAAATAAAGTTCACCAGGGTAAAAGTTTCTCGTTTACAATGCTAAATGGTAAATCTAAAACTGAATATTATGCAACTTTTGCTGGTATTCAGATTGGAAAATCTGATAATCCCTGGTCTTTAGCAATATTCGTCCCCACTAAATCACTTACATCAGATGTTCAACGTGTCTCGAAAATATCATTATATGTAATACTTCTAGGTTTATTTATACTACTTGTAGTTAACTGGATAATGGCATATAATATTACAAACCCATTAAAAAGAACCACTCAGGTTCTTAGAGACCTAGCTCAAGGAAGAATTGACACTAACAACAAATTAACTTTAAAAACTGGTGATGAAATAGAGGATATTGGAAACTCTGTAAATACTTTGATTGATGGATTATCCAAAACAGTGAACTTTGCAAACGAGATTGGTAAAGGAAATCTTAATGTTCAATACAGTAAACTTAGTGATGACGATAAACTTGGTGATGCTTTACTAAATATGCGAAAAAGCCTTGATTATGCAAAGCAACAAGAGGATAAACGAAAAGAAGATGATGAGAAAATGAAATGGGCAACTGAAGGTATTGCCAAGTTTGCCGAAATCCTTCGTAAAAACTCAGATAACATGACCGAGTTTTCATACCAAATTATCAGTAATTTAGTAAAATATGTGGATGCAAATGTTGGTGGTTTGTTCCTTATAAACAATGACAATAAAAACGATATATACTTTGAACTTGCTTCGTGCTATGCATATGAAAAGCGAAAATTCTTACAAAAAAGGATCAATCTCGGTGAAGGGTTAGTTGGCAGATGTGCAAAGGAAGGCGAAACAATCTATTTAACTGAAATACCCAAGGATTATATTCAGATTGTTTCGGGTTTAGGTGACGAAACCCCCTCTTGCCTACTTATTGTTCCTTTAAAATTAAATGATGAGGTTTACGGAGTGGTTGAAATAGCTTCATTTAATATTATTGAAAAGCATGTTATAGAATTTATTGAGAAAATTGGAGAGAGCATTGCTGCGACTGTCTCAAATGTTAAGGTAAATATTAGAACAATAAAACTTCTTGAGGAATCAAGGGTTAAATCAGAAGAGCTTGCATCACAGGAAGAAGAAATGAGACAGAATATGGAAGAACTGCAAGCAACTCAAGAAGAAGCTTCTAGAAAAGCTATTGAAACGGATAGCCTTGTTAATGCCCTCAATGCTTCTAGCTATGTTATTGAGTATGATTCAAATGGTAAAGTAATTTCAGTAAATGATGCCTATTTAGAGCTAACAGGTCAAAAAGCTAAAGATATTATTGGCTCACACCATAGCGATAATATGGAAATGACGGATAAACAAAAGAAAGATTATCAAAATTTTTGGAAAGAACTTAAAAATGGGAATATTCGCAAAGAAACTAACAAGGTAAAACTATCAGGAAAAACCTATACTTTTATTGAAACATACTCTCCCATTTTTAATGAGAACCACGAGGTAATTAAGATTCTAAAAATTGCCCATAACATTACTGACTTTATTGCCGAAAAGAAAGGAAAATAATTTTCAATAGAAAAGCCCAGAATATCTGGGCTTTTCTATTAATATAAGAAGCCATTTTCTATCTGAAGTTTATTCCTACACCTGCATTATATAGAGCGTATTTGCCAACTGTATAATCGAAATGGAATGCAATAACCGATAGTTTAACCCTTAAACCAGCATTAAAACTTACTCCTGAGTCGTTAAAGTTCATTGATAAAGGATTTACAACATCGTTATTATCAGCAACCTTAATAGTACCAGCATCATCAGTTAAACCAAAAGGATAATTACCTTTTAAATCAATATTAGTTTTTGACTTACTATAGCCTACCCCAGCATAAACAGTTAAGATTGGTATTGATTTACCAATTAGAAGTCTTGCTGTGTAACCTTTTGCATTAAGATCTAGTTTTTGGTTATTATAATCAGCTGCGATATTACCATCAACATAAACTTCAGGTTTATATGAAACATCAAACTCAGAAGTTAACTTTGTATAACCAAATAAGAATGATACGTTAAAAGGTAATCTCTTAAAACCTGGAATAAACTCTTTAAATTCGTTTTTAATACCAAACCCCCACATCCCAAACTTTCCAACCTTAGGAATATCAACCGTTGGAAAATAACGTCCAATAAGTTCAGTATGGTATGGAAGTCCTATGCTTGCCTGAATCATTGGCATTGGGGTCAATGAAATTCCAGCACCCTTGGGAAGGTTAAATTGGGTAGTAAAAGTACCAGCACCAGGCACTGTCTGAGTATATTCCATTGCAGGCCCTGTTGTTTTAGATCCAGCAATACTTTGAGATTTAACTTTCGCAGGGTCAACAGGAGATAATGAAGCGAGTCCTAACTTTGTTACATCAAACGTCTTATCACTTGAAGGTGCCATTGCCATAGTAAAGTTAAATGTTACATCAAAGCCAAATAGGCCATGGGGTTTTGCTGAAGTGTACCACCCTCCGTTTAGACTATTTCCAAACATATTTCCAAAGGGTTTCATATAGGCAGTAGCAAGCTTTTCAGCATCACCAATATTACCTCTTAAATAGATTGCTATTTGTTCTTGGGCAACTATTTTGCCACCAATTAGCAATAATGAAATTATCGCTCCAAGAATAAACGGATTCTTTTTGATTTTCATGGTGTTGTTATTTAAGGTTAGACTTTGCTTATTAAACACTAAATATAAACAATTGCTAAACAATTGATATAAAAAAATGTTGCTATTGTTGGTATCTTAGCACAAATTTACCAATTACCATTAGTTAAAATATCTATTTTTGTTAAAAATAAATATTTGATGTCAAACATTCCCTTAGCCGAACGAATGCGACCAAAATCTCTAGAAGAGTATATTGGTCAAAAGCATCTTGTTGGTGATAAAAGTGTTCTAAGGGAAATTATAAACTCAGGAAACCTCTCTTCTTTTATCCTTTGGGGACCCCCTGGTGTTGGAAAAACAACTTTGGCTAAGATAATTGCAAATCAGCTTAAAAGACCATTTCATATCTTAAGTGCAATTAATTCAGGTGTAAAGGATGTTCGAGAGGTTATTGAAAAAGCCAAATCACAAAAGTTTTTTGATACTCCCGCGCCAATCCTATTCATTGATGAAATTCATCGTTTTAGTAAATCTCAGCAAGATTCGCTACTTGGCGCTGTAGAGCAAGGCATAGTTGTACTTATTGGGGCCACTACAGAAAATCCCTCATTTGAAGTAATATCACCTCTTTTATCGCGTTGCCAAGTATATATTTTAAAGTCTTTAGGAGAGCCTGAACTAAATGAGTTATTGCAGGGAATTATTCAGAAAGATACAGTTTTAAATAAGTACAAATTCAACATTAATGAGACTGATGCTCTTTTTCGCTTTTCAGGTGGAGATGCCAGAAAACTATTGAATATTATTGAACTAGTATTTAATACGCAAATAAAGAAAGACGAAATTGAAATAAGCAATAAGATAGTAATTGATGTCCTTCAAGAGAGCCTAACTTTTTACGATAAGAATGGCGAACAACACTATGATGTTATCTCAGCTTTTATTAAGTCAATAAGAGGTAGTGATCCTAATGCAGCTGTTTACTGGCTTGCAAGAATGATTGAAGGAGGAGAAGATCCTAAATTTATAGCCCGTAGAATGGTAATTTTAGCATCTGAAGATATTGGTTTGGCAAACCCTAATGCATTGCTTTTATCAACAAGTTGTTTTCAGGCAGTATCATTAATAGGTATGCCTGAATCAAGAATAATTCTCTCAGAAGCAGCTATTTACTTAGCAACCTCGCCAAAGAGCAATTCATCCATTGATGCAATAAATACGGCACAAGAACTTGTAAAAAGAACTGGCAATCAACCAATACCTCTCCATCTTCGAAATGCGCCGACCAAACTTATGAAAGAAATTGGTTATGGAGCTGATTATAAGTATGCCCATAGTTTTGAAGGTAATTTTGTTGATCAAGAATTTCTTCCAGAATCATTATCTGGTAATAAGTTATATAACCCTCAAAACAATAGTAAAGAGAGAGAAATTGCAGCAAGATTAGCAATCCTTTGGAAATCAAAGTATAACTATAAGTAAACAATAAAACTATTTATATATGAGCATATTAAATCAAATAGAATTCCTTAATTACCTAGACTCTGGTAATTTCTTTTTAATGGCAGGACCATGTGTTGTCGAGAATGAAGAGATTACTTTTCAAACAGCTGAAGCAATCAAGAAAATTACTGATAAGCATAGAGTACCTTTTATATTTAAAGCCTCATACAAAAAAGCCAATCGTTCAAAATTGGACTCTTTCTCTGGTATTGGCGATTTAAAAGCCTTAAAGATTTTATCAGAGATTAGGAATAAATATAAAGTTCCTATTGTTACTGATATACACAGCGTTGAAGAAGCAAAACTTGCTGCAGATTATGTAGATGTACTACAAATACCTGCATTCCTATGCAGGCAGACAGAACTTCTTATTGCAGCTGCAAAAACAAATAAAGTTGTTAATATTAAAAAGGGACAATTTGTATCCCCAGAATCAATGAATTTTGCAGCCCAAAAGGTTGTTGAATCTGGAAATACTAAGGTTTTTTTAACAGAAAGAGGAACTACTTTTGGCTATCAAGATCTTGTTGTTGATTTTAGAGGGATTCCAACAATGAGAAGTTTTGGATTTCCAGTAGTTATGGATGTAACCCATTCATTACAACAACCCAATCAGACAGCTGGCGTAACTGGTGGAAAACCTGAACAGATTGAAACTATTGCAAGAGCCGCTATTGTTGTAGGAGCTGATGGATTATTTATGGAAACTCACCCCGATCCTTCAAAAGCATTATCTGATGGTGCAAATATGCTTAGATTGGATTTATTAGAAGGACTTATTGAGCGATTAGTTAAAATTAAACAGACGATCAACTCTCTTTAATAGAAAAAAGCCGTATTTAGCGGCTTTTTTTATCTATCTTATTAGTTAGGTGCTATAAAAATACTCCAATACTAAAAATCCATTGTGGATTGCGTTGATCAAAATTATACTTAGTATCACCAAGCTTTATTCCCGTCCCTAGCTTGCTTAAATTGCCTTCATATTTAATATCGAAAGTAATTTTCTTAAGAATATCGAGGCCAACTCCTACTTGATAACCAAAAGTTGCATTCTTAAAATTATTTTTTGTGGTTTCTGTAGTTAAATCTGATAACTTATCATTTAATCCATCTGATTCATTGAGCATAAAAGATGCAACTGGTCCTATGCCAACTCGCAATGGGCCAAATTTACGGCCAATAATCACTGGTATATCAATTTTATTAAACTTTTGGGTTTCAGTGTATACTTTGTTAGCAGTAACATCTTCTAAAAGAACTTCGTTTTGTGAATGCGAGAAAAGTACTTCAGGTTGAACAAAAAATGAAAGTACTTTAACTCTTAAAAAAACTCCAAATTGAAACCCGTATTTTGAATCACCTTGCTTTGCTATATACTCTTTTGTACTTTCTGCTGTAAACTTTGTATTATCAAACTTTACTGTTGAAGAGGTCAAACTCCCTTTAACACCATATTTTATAAATTGTGCATTTGTATTACTTCCAATTGCAAAAAGTGCAAGGGCTATCACAATAATCCTTTTTTTCATAGTTTTATAGTTTTTTTTTTAACGTTCAAATTTACTTATTTTAACTAACAAATAACTTGCCAGTCAATAAACAAAAGTTAAAACAAGGGGCTAAAAAGCCTTGCTACAGATTCCTTTAGGTTATTTTTATGTGAACGCAAACTCCATTCTTCGTCTGTAATAAGTTTACTTTTAGATAGATCGGAAAGGAATGATTTTTCAAGAAAGGAAGTTATTTGATTATCGTAAATAATGGCTGCTATCTCAAAATTATCCTCGAAGCTTCTAATATCCATGTTTGCAGAACCAACAGATGAAAATAATCCATCAATCATAAGTATTTTAGAATGATTAAACCCATTTTGATAAAGATATACCTTTATACCTGCTTCAAGGAGTTCTGAAATATATGATAATGAACTCCAATAAACAACAGTAGAATCAGACTTTCCAGGAAGAACTATTCGAACATCTACACCACTTAAGGAAGCGGTTTTTAAAGCAGTTAGAATACTCTCATTAGGAACAAAGTAAGGAGAAGAAATGTAAATATGGTGCTTAGCTTTAGTGATTGCAAGAAAAAAAGCTTGCATAATACTTGCCCAATCAGAATCGGGCCCACAGGTTGTAATTTGTATCGGATGATAGGTTTTAACTGAATGTTCAGGGAAGTACTTTTCACGATCACTTATTATCTTTCCTGTTACAAAATACCAATCAACCAAAAAAATGACTTGTAAAGAGAGAACAGAATCACCTCTTAACTTCAGCATAGTATCACGCCAAGGTCCTAACTCCTTGTTTCCTTCTATGTACCTGTCGGCAATATTCATACCTCCAACAAAGCCAATCTTTCCGTCAACAACAATTATTTTACGATGATTACGGTAGTTAACTTTTCTTGTGAACAGAGGAAACTTCACCTCCATAAATGGATGTACTTTTACCCCAGCGTCCTTGAGTGATTTAACAAATTTCCTCGTTAGACTCCAACTTCCAACATCATCAAAAGCTAACCTAACTTCAACTCCTTCTTTTGCTTTTTTAATTAAAATATCCTTTATTCTATTTCCTATCTTATCATCGCTAACAATATAAAACTCAATATGAATAGTACTTTGAGCAGTGTTTAACACTTCAATAATAGAATCAAAAGCGTCCTTCCCTTCCTGAAATATCTCAATTTCATTGTATTCAGTTAATAACGATTTACTATTATTCAATAGTAAAGTTATAATGCTCAAATTTTCAGAAATATTTTGGCTTTGATTAAATTGTTGCTTGTGAAATTTAACTATTTGTAATTCACTTAACTTTTCTATTTGCTCAAGATCGCTGAGACCTTTTCTACTAAATATTTTTTCTTTTCTATGATTTTGCCCAAAAACAATGTAGAATATTAAACCAACAATAGGTAAAAGGATTAGAATTAATACCCATGAAGATGTCTTTACTGGATCCCTTTTCTCCCGAATTACCATAATTGCTGTTGAAAAAACGGTAATTAAATACACCACCAGTAGCACTAGAGATATATTCATTGTGGAGATAAATTTCCAGATATCGTGTAACAGCATATAACATCTTTTAGATCTCTAAATATATAGAAACTACATTTCTTATTCAAGAGTTTTCGAGCAGAACAAATAAGAAATAGAAAAAGTGGAAAATTATTTTCTTAGATAAAATATATTAATAGTCAATGTTTAAACCGATCGAGGTTTGTAATTGCACCAACATTCTCAGGCTTAACGAGATTTATGACTTTTTTTGATGGTATTTTACCCTTAAAACTAATACAATAAAGGGCATCACGATTAGAGACAAGAACGATAATCTCATTAAAGTGTCTTCGTTTCTGATCAACCTTTACCCTAATAATTTCTTTACTATTATTATATTGAGCAATATCATAAAAATTTATGCTATCAAGTTTTGAACTTATTTCTTGCAGATAATCAGAATTGTTATTATGATGGTTATCAATAATCAAAAAAGATAGTTGGGTTACATCACTTAACAAGTCTTTTAAAGCAGTATTTCCTGGTTTTGATTCATCGAGAAATAAAGCTACTATACCTGGTGGTACATTAAAAAAAGATGCTTTATGGTTAATGCTAAAACTTTTATAGATATCTGATGATGTTACAACTTTAGCTTTTTGTTTTTTACAGGATAAAACAATTACCAAAATTATAAATACTACAACAAAACTTGACCTAAATAGTATTTTCATCAAATTGCTTTTGGGCAAAGATATAAATTAATAGATGGTTTACTTTTATTGTGTAAAAAATGTCAGAAAAAAAGCCTACAGCTTTTCTGTAGGCTTTTAGAATCTTGCTTACATTACTCTATTTGATCTTTTCCAAATTCTCTAATCCATCGATTTTCATAGATTTAGAGAGTTTTGCTATATTCTTTAGGTTTATATTATCACCCTGAATGCATATCAATACATTATCGTTTTTCCCTCCAACAATGAGCAGAAGTTCAACAATTACTCCATTAACATCTTTTACCAAGAACTTCACCACTTGGTCTTTCTCTTTAACAACCATCAATTCTTTGTAATCTTTTATTGGAAGCTCTTTAATAATCTCATTATAAAAGTTAACGCCCTCTTTGTTAGTACTATCGCTGGCTAAAATCTTTATGCTATTGAGCTTCCCAACCAAATCGTTAAACTCTTTATTATCAGGATTTACATCGGAGAACATGCTAAACATGTATTTGGATATTAGAATTGATGTATAACCCTCTTTCCCAGAGTATTTCTCAAATAGTTTATCTACTGCAGAGTTTTGACCCTTTGCCACAACAAGAGCAAAAGTAAGCGACATAAGTAAGATTAATCGTTTCATAATCATGTATTTTATTATAAATTTTTATCTACATTAACTATATCATTGAATACTGCTAGGTGTTCTAGACTACTCGTTGATTTATTGATTGTTTCAAGTTGATTTAGATGCTCCAAGTTTTTATTTATTTCAGAAAAAGGCTGCATTGCTTCACTTGGTATAGCAAGATTTCTAATTGGTTTAATCTCATTATATGCATATGAAAGTTTATGCGAAGCAAATCCCAAATATTTTTGCGCTATTCTATACGCTTCTTCTGGGTTTGAACAAGTATCGTATGTTAAGTTGCTTTGTTTTTTTGATGATATAAAATACCAAGTAGAAAAAGTAAATAAAACCAATAAAGATGCTGCCATTGAGGTAATTACTCTAATAGTTCTTCTACTATTTTTTTTCTTTTTAGCATGTTCATTTATTTTATTCCATAACTCATTTTCAGGTAAAATGCTTAACTCATTGGACCTTTTAAATGAAAAAATGGTTTTGTCTGAATAATAATCTTCGGGAATGTTTTCAACATTGAAGTAGGTCTTAAGTTTCCTTTCCTCTTCTAGTGAAGTTGTTCCCTCATAATACTTATTTAAAAGTATTTTAATCTCTTCCGGTAATATGTTGAATTTAATATTCATTAAGTAAAATTATTTTGAAAGTTCTATTAATTCACGAACTTTTTTCCTTGCCCTTGAAAGGATAACCCTAGTATTTTCGGGTGTTAATCCTAACTCAAACGATATATATTCAAACTCCTTTTCTTCAAAATCTCTCATAATAAAAACTTTCTGCTGTATTTCTGGTAATTGTTTTATTGCTTTCCTTACCAGATCAACCCTTAATTCGACTTCGTCGCCTTCATTATCTTGATATTGAACCTCACTAGAATTTGATTTCATATAACTTTCAGCATGTTGGCTCAAAGTCTTTATCTTTTTAAGTCGGTCAATACATAGATTCCGGATAATGGTTGTAGCAAATGCTTCAATACTGTTAATCTGCTTCAAATCATACCTTTTCGACCAAAGTTTAATATAGAGATCCTGAACAACATCTCGAGCCTCTTCCTTATTACCCAGTATTTTATAGCTGTAACCATAAAATTTACTGCTATAAACCATTACCTTTTGGCTAAATTCGTGCTCGTTCATCGAATTATTTCAAAGTACCTAATATAGATAATATAGGCTAATTGTTAGTCGATTTTGATTTATTTAACTCAGCAATTACTTTTGAGATTTCTTTAGGGTCAATTTTTCCTGTCATTGAAAGTGATACAAATTCTTCATCATCAACTATCAAAATAACTAATTCTGAAATAATATCTCTTTCAAATAGCGACATGATTGAAATTTTTGATTCTCCATCATTAATATCAACAAGATTTACATAAGATGATTCTGAAAGTCTTTTACAAATCAATGAATAACTTTCTTTGTAGTTTTTAACATCATTCTCGCATATAGCAAGGTTGATGTATCTACATCCGTTTAGAAAAGGAGTTATTTCATCGGATTCGTCACTATTTTTTAACGCAAATCGGATAATAAAAGCCGGAATTCTATAGTTCTCTATTCCCTCATTTTCTAAAATTTTTGTAATTATGGGTTTACTATCCCCTTTAAGTCTAGAGTTGTTGCTTATGCCAAATAATGGAAGCATTGAGATTGATAGAACAACAATTATTATTTTAAAGATATTTTTCATGACTTATCGTTTTTTAATATTTAAGAGTTTATAGAAGCAACACTAGTAATTTATTTACTAGTGCTGCCTAAAAACATTACTTTTTAATATCTTTTAAATATGAAAGATGATGCAAACTTCCATTGTGGGAGTCTTTGCCAATTTCAGCAAGATCTTTCATTGTAAACTTTCCCTTTAGCGAAAGAAGAACTTTTTCATCCTCTTCGAAAGCAATTAGAAGGAGGTGGACAATTTTGTCGTTTTCTTTCTTCACATAAAAGTTCACTTTGTTCTTACCATCGAGTATCTCCATTAATGATGAGTAACTGTTTTTACTGATGTTACTTATAATTTCATTGGTAAACCCTTCGCTAATTTCACTTTTTGGGGTATTGGATATAAGGATTTTAAGATCAGAAATCTTTCCTTTAAGTTGCTCTATACCTGAATCCTGTTTGTCGAAAGAAAAAGCAAAATCAAGTAAATCTTTACTAATTACTATACTTGTGAAGTTCTCTTTTCCTGCATATTTGCTAAAAAGATTGTCTATAAAGTCCTGAGCCCCAGAAAAAAATGGTAGAGTTGCTAACATTAGAATAAATAATACCTTTTTCATAGTAGTAAATTTTAAGTTGATAAAATGTTTTATGGTTAACCTTTACTACCAAGACGAGTATTTGATAAAAATGTAACAAGAATGATATATAAATTATTATGTATCTGAATTTCAATTTAATAAAAATTTCGACTAATACATGTAACGTTCTAAAATTGATTAAAAAAACCATATCTAAAAAAGTAATATTTTTTTAATTGTTTTTATTTGGCAGCATAAATAATATTCGTATTTTTGCGGCACTTTTAAAAAAAGATCGATAGATCTTAAGGACGTTAGAAAAGTCCTTTTTTTTTGATAATGCATTGATTCAGTAGCTCAGTTGGTAGAGCACATCCCTTTTAAGGATGGGGTCCTGGGTTCGAATCCCAGCTGGATCACAAAAAAAGGGTTTCTAATCGATTCAGTAGCTCAGTTGGTAGAGCACATCCCTTTTAAGGATGGGGTCCTGGGTTCGAATCCCAGCTGGATCACAAAAAAAGCAGCTTAAAAAGCTGCTTTTTTCATATCTATTAATGAGTTATATTATTCTGTTTTAACCTTACAAACATAAGGTAATTTAACACCTGAAAAATCGAATAATTCGATTCCTGCATCTCGCATATCAACATCTTCAGGCTCATAGTACCAAGTAACGTTTACCGGAACTCCGATATTTACAAACCCCTCAACTAATTGTAGAAAAGTTAAAAGGTATTTGTATGATGCCGAGTTTATATATTTAAAAAAAAGATCGAGTTTAATAGGTTTTGTTGATTTGGTTTTGGTGAGTTCTATTTTATACTGCTCAATCCAGTTTATAATTGGATCATAAAATTTAGTAACATTTTCTGGATGGCATACACCTGCAATACTAAACTCATTAGTTTTAGGATCTAGTGATACACTTGGTGAATCCTTAGTTTCATGTATGCAAAGCTTTTCCATATTCAATGTAATAATTTCAAAAATTTAAATATATGAATAAAAAAACAGAATTACAAGGCAAGATTTTCATTCTTTTGCTATAAAATGAAACGGAATATTTAATAATTCCGCGAATTCTTCTCCTGCTTCTTCAATTTCAGGATCAAAAGGTGGAAACGACCATGTAACAACAACCTGAAAACCTTTTTTATTAATCTCCTTAATTTTATTAAGTAGAATAAGAATCATTTTAGATGAAGCAGTATTAAAATACTCAAAATCTAAAAAAAGGTTTGTCTCAGGGTTAGGTTCCTTTAAATAAATATCAAACCAATGGATAAGAGGATTGTAAAAATTTTTTACATCTTCAGGTAACGACTTCCCTTCTATTCTAAATATCCCTTTATGCTTGTCGAACTCAACTCTTGGAGTAATATCAGTTGCTTCAACAAAAAAACTATCCATTGTTTAAATTTGATTATTTATATGATTACAAAAAATGATACCAATTCTACTTAACCGACTGGTAACTAATAAGTTTAAAAGGCATCTCAACTAAATCAGAGTAGTCTTGTCCAGCATCTTGCATATCCTCATCGTCTTCTTGATAATACCACTCAATGATTGTTTCGTGACCACCTGAATGAACCTTTTTAACAACTTCAAATAGTTCAAGAATCATCTTTGATGAAGCCGTATTAAAGTAGTCCATCTTAATTTTGAGGATTGTTTGTGGATTTGGGGATTTGGAATATTCATCGAACCACTTAAGAATTGGGTTATAAAACTCTTTAACATCTTCAGGAAGTGATTTTCCCGAAATTTCAAATATGCCTTTTCCCCCATCCAATAACACTTCAGGTGTCTCTTGAGTTCCCTTAATACTAATAACTTCCATTTTAAATTGAATTATATACTTTCTTGATTAATCAAAATTCTAGTTTAACAAATTTATAAATATTGAAACGATTAACAAATATCAAAGCAAACCTTTTGGTGAGATACTTCAAATTTGATGTAAAAAACATTTTAGGGCATGTATAATGAGTTATTGTTTTAATATTTGATTAAACGTATTTATCAATACTCTTGACGGGGTATCAATACTAATATCTCCATAAAATTCAAATCTATCAATTAATTCTCCTACTATAAGCGCAATTAACAGTACACCATTGTTTATTGGGTCAGAAAAGAAAACAATGCCCAATGAGAAAATTAAACCAATAATAACCCGAATAAATGATCCGAGAACTCTAAAAATATTAGAAGAATCTGGTTCATTTTTTTGATATATGTAAAGTAATGCTTTTAAAACAATAACTATTACAAGTAATTTTTTAAAATCATTGAAGTAAAAACAAAAGAGTAAAGAGGTTAGAAACATATTTGAACTATGAATTGGCAATTTAGTTTTTCTCTTCGAAACTGAATAAACCATTTCTATAGTTAATAGAAATAAATATCCTATTAATAGGGTAGTTATGAAAAATAGAGTTGATTTAAAAATAAATAAATACGTTAATGAAAATGAAAGGAATATTCCACAAAAAAAAATCTCTCTGCTTAACCAACTAGTCTTAATATTAACTATTGATCGATAGGCTCTGAAAGGTTTTCCTAGGTGAATTGTACTTAAAAGTATTCCAAAAAATCCTAACAATAGAAAAACAATTTGTTGAATCCGATCTGGTACTGTCCAGAATGATGTGAACCAACCAGTTAAAAAAGAAAAAATAAAAGTAAACAGTGCTAATGGCCATTCCTCAATGGCATTTACTTTTTCTTTAATTAGATTTTTTGAGGTATAAAGTTGTTTTTCTTTATATAAATTAGAGTCAATTAATAATTTGCTATAAGCAATTTCGCTATTAACTATTTTAAGTCTTGGTTCAAAGTTTGTTTTTGGAATGCCAAATTGCTCAATAGATGCAATAGACTCAATGGTTCCAAATCTCAATGCTCCTGTTGGGCATTGATTTGCACATGCTGGATTTAAATCATTACTAATTAAATGATTACATAAATGACATTTTTCAACAACTCCCTTTTCTTTATTGTATTTTGGTGCGTCAAATGGACAAGCCCAGGTACAGTATCTGCATCCAATGCATTTCTCTGAACTATGAATTACAGCACCTGTTTGATTATCTCTTTCATAAGCTTTTGCAGGGCAAGCTTTCAAACAGGGCGCATCGTTACAATGATTACAAGCAATTGAGAGATTAATAAATCCAGCAAGGGGCACCTTTTTAGCGTTAAACGAATTAATTTGACGCCATGATAAAAAGGGATTTGTTTTATTCTCATTATGGCAAGCAACAATACATGCGTGACAGCCAACGCACTTACTATAATCAAGAATAAAACCTTTGCTTAACATTTATTTACACATTTTAACAACCTGAACCTTATTATCATGAAAAGCAGAGCCGTGACCCATATCAGTTTCACGTCCTTTTGAAAGAAAGTTTACAGCACCGCCTTGATTTCTCCACCATCCATTTGGAGTGCATATACATCCAATCCTTACCTGATAGGTTATTTCTGCCTTTAATATGATTTCGCCTCTGTTATTATAAACTTTAACTGAATCTCCATCCCTAATATTTCTTTCAGATGCATCTTTTGGATTAATCTGAACTTTAGGATCCCCACTAATCATTCTGATAATATTTAGATTACTAAACTGAGAATGAATACGATTTTTTGAATTAGGACTCATCATGAATAAAGGAAAATCATTATTGCATTCTTCCTTTATTTCAGCAGGAATCTCATAGGAAGGTAAACAATTCACACCCCATTTATTCTTGGCCTCCTCTGAGAATAATTCTATTTTTCCAGAAGGTGTTTTAAAGATAAAGTTCGAGAATGCTATTTCCTGCAAATTAGGAGCAAGAACAGGGCCATTCTTTAGTTTTTCCAAGGATAACTCAGGAAATTCTTTAAGTTTATTTTCAATATAACTATTTACATAGAAATCACCCGGTGGCAAAAGCACTTTATTTATCTTTTCTTGAACTACTCCCATTTTTTGAGCCAACATGTAATAGATCTCTGTCTCGGGTTTAACTTCACCTGCTGGTTCAACTACTTTTTGTTTAAGTTGAACATATGGATTCCAGTAAGAGCCAATAATGTCAGTCTGTTCAAACATATTCTTTGAAGGCAAAACAATATCTGCTTCAATTGCAGTATCGGTATAAAACTGTTCCACTACAACTTTAAAATCAAGCTTTCTAAAAGCTTTTAAAACAGTATTTGTATCTGGGTTTTGGGACAATGGATTTCCTCGTTCAACCCAAATCATCTTTAATGGAGGGTTGATTTGAGCAAGCATATCCTCACCTAATTTTGCAGTTGATATTGATCTACGGATTATACCATCAGGTTTGATCGATGGATAATAGCACAATGGTTCCAGAATATTGTCAAAAACATAACTTTGAAGATTAGCGTAATGCCAACATGCTCCTGGTTTCCCAATATTACCAGTAAGAATAGAAAGAGCAAGTAGGCATCTGGTGGTTTGCCCACCATTTGAGTAACGTTGCATCCCATAACCGGGGATTAAAGTCATAGGTTTAATATTTCCTATCATCCAAGCCAGTTTCTGAATAAATTCTTCAGGAACATTAGAAATCGATGATGCCCATTGAGGTGTACAATGCTTAATATTTTGCTTAAATGCATCAAACCCTAATACATACTTATCAATAAATTCTCTGTCGATCCAATTATTTTGAATTAATAAATTTGCAACTGAAAGTGCTAATGCAGCATCGGTAGCGGGTAATGGCTGAATAAGCATTTCGGTTCGCATAGTTGATTCTGTTCTTCGAGGATCAACTACAACTAATCTTCCACCGTTATCCAACGATTTTCCGATAGGAATCATCTCTTGAATATTGCTCTCCGCTGGGTTTTTGCCCCAAAGAATAATTAATTTTGCATTTTCAAGATCCCATGGAACATTATGCTTGTTCTCCCCAAGTGTTAAACGAGTGGCCTCAAGTCCAGCAGGCCAGCATAGATTCCCATAAACAGTTGTGGCACCACCGTATATTTCTTTCCAGAATTTTCCACTAAAATCATTCAATAGCCCGGACATGCCACTTGCAGCATAGAATAATACGCTTTGTGGTCCAAATTCTCTTTTATAATAATCTAATTTTAAGGAGATGGTACCTAGGGCTTCGTCCCAAGATATTCTTGAAAAAGTCCCTTTTCGACTTTTTGCATGAGGAAATATGATTCTATCGGGTGAGTTAGCTCTTTCAATATAGCTTAAACCTTTTAAGCAAATTCCTTCAGGAGTGGCTTCATTTCCAGGAAAGGGTTCTATTTTTACAATTTTATTATCATCAACAAAAACCTTAAAACTACAAGTACTATAGCAATTACGAGGACATGCAGTTAAAAAATGCTCCATAATAAAGTATACTATTGTATTTCTTTATTGTATTGCCATTCTGATATTGTAACGGCATCCTTGAAGAAGTAAACGCCACCATATATGTGTTCAACCTTAGTATAAAAGGTTATAACATTATTCCTATTAAAAACAGTTCTAGTTATAGTTAACCGTCTAAGTTTTGTTTGCTCATCGGTACGTTCATTCGAATATTTTTTCGATAACTCTTCCTGAGTTAAATCTTTAACTACCTCTTCTTTTGCCTCTTGGAAATTTTTATCCTTTTGAATTCTTTCAGAAATAAGCTTCAATCTTCTTTCTTCGTCCTCTTTCTGTCTTTTTTCTTTTTCAATTTTCTCTGTCTCTTCCTGTTCCTTTAACCGTTTTTCTTCAGCTATTTTTCGCTCTTCAATTTCTTTTTGAAGACGTTCTTGTTCAATTTTCTTTTGTTCTGCAATCCTTTTTACATCTTCTTCTGCTTTTATACGAGCATCCTCTTCTGCTTTTTTCCTTTCTTCTTCTAATTTCTTTTGAGTCTCTTCCTTAAGTTTTTGTTCAGCTAACTGCCTCTCTTCTGCTTCTTTCTGGATGCGCTCTTGTTCTATTTTCTTTTGTTCTTCCTCTAATTTCTTTTTCTCTTCTTGCTCCTGTTGGATTTTAAGCTGCTCTGACTTTAAGCGTTCTTCTTGTAATTTTTTCTGCTCAACTTTAAATTTTGCTTCTTGCTCAGCCTTTATTCGAGCATCCTCTTCTGCTTTTTTCTTATCCTCCGCTAGCTTTTTCTGCTCTTCTTCCTTTTTCTTTTGTTCTGCAAGTTGTCTTTCTTTTGCTTCTTGTTCAAGACGCTCTTGCTCCTTCTTCTTTTGCTCCCCTTCTATCCTTATTTTCTCCTCTTGTTCCTGCTTTATCTTAAGTTGTTCAGTCTTAATTTTTTCTTCTTCAATTCTCTTCTTTTCAACTAAAAGTTTTGCCTCCTGCTCAACTTTAATACGAGCATCCTCTTCGGCTTTCTTTTTATCCTCTTCAATTTTTTTCTGAGCTTCTGCCTTTAGTTTGGCTTCCTGTTCAGCTTTAATTCGAGCATCTTCTTCGGCTTTTTTCTTAACCTCTTCTATTTTCTTCTGCTCTTCCTCTTTTCTTTTTTGTTCTGCAATTTGTCTCTCTTCTAATTCTTTTTGAATTCGTTCCTTTTCTTTCTTTTTATTCTCCTCCTCAATTTTTTTCTTCTCCTGCTCTTCTTTTATACGCTTTTCATTTTCCTCTTTTAAGCGTTGTTCTTCTTTTTGTTTTTTTTCTTCCTTTAACTTTTGTTCTACTTGCAATTTTTGTTCTGCTTCAGCTTTCTTTTTCTCAATTTCCTTTTGACGTTGTTCTTGTTCTTCTTTCTTTTTCTTTTCAACTTCTTCTTTGCGTAAATTTGCCTCTGCCAAAAGTTTCTGTTTATTTGCTTCTTCGATTTTTTGTTTCTCTTCTTTCTCTTGATCCTTTTCTTTTTGAGCCATATCCTTATCTACCTGCTCAAGTTGTTTCCTAATAGTAGCAGAGTAATCTGTGTCGTAACCGAAATCACCTGTTGCTTCATCGTAACGTATTCTTCCAACGGGGTTATTATAAACCATAACATTAACACCATCCTTTTGTGGAAATAGCTCTACATCAAAATCTTTAACATTCTCAACTTCCTTAGGAAAAGTTGTAGGAACAACAGTGTTAATGTTTATTTTCTTTGATACAAATCCATCTTTTTCAAATGAAAGGATGAAGTCATTACCATAATCGAGAAGAATTTCAAAACCTCCACTCCTTTTTACAGGTACTTCTTGCACTTTATTACCATTCTTATAAAGGATTATTTTAGAACCATCAGTACTTCCCTTTCTTACAATAAGCTTTACGTAGCACATTAAACCACTTTGAGCATTGCTATTGTTTGGTAATGCAATAAAAAATAAAAAGGATACAAAAAGGGCAAAAATACCTCTAAATGCATTGCTATAATTAAGTTTCTGAGGATTAATCATACGAAATAGTCTCTAATAACTATTAAATCTAAAATTCATTTAACAAATCTAATCGGTTCAATAGATTTTTACAATTTTTTAACTCCTAATTATACGGTAAACTTTCTAAAAGTGACAATTATTTTTTTGTTTTTAATTATTATAAACAAAAAAAACCATACTCAACGTTATGGTTCTTTTTAAATTTTGAAATGAGTTGATATTATGTTGTTTTTCGATATCTGTTTATAGCTAAGGTTATTACAGTAACTGCTAGGACTATAGTTGAAATAAAACTCTCTTTAATATCAGATAGGTTAGCGCCTTTTATCAAAACCATTCGGTTTACTTTGATAAAATAGTACAAAGGGTTAATACGATTAACTATTTGTGCCCATTTAGGCATACTCTCAGTCGAAGTAAATATACCGCTCATCAAAACAAAAATGATAATAAAAAAGAAAGATAAGAACATAACCTGTTGCTGAGACGACGAACTAGATGAGAGCAATAGCCCTGCACCCAGTGCAAGTACTAGAAATACGCCTGCAAAGCCGAAAAGTAGAATTAGACTTCCATTTATTGGTATATTGAAAAGTAGCTTTCCAATTGTTAGACCAAATGCAAGTTCAAATAAAGCGATTACCCAGAAAGGAATCAATTTGCCTATAATGAATTGATATCGTTTAATTGGTGTAACATTAATCTGCTCAATAGTTCCTATCTCCTTCTCCCGTACAAGATTTAACGCAGTAAGGAACATACCAATTATTGTAACCAAAACTACAAGAATCCCAGGAACCATATAGTGAGAGTACTTTAACTCCGGATTATACCAATAGCTAGTTTGAGTTGTAATTGAAGATGGCTTATTCATGCTCGAACCAAGCTTCTCAATCATTATATTCTTGGCATAACCTGTTAAAATTGAAGAAGTGTATGCATTTGCTAAACTAGCCGAAGTTCCATTAATTGCATTAACTAGTAGTTGAACCTTTGATGTTGATAAATTATCTAAATCCTTCTCAAAATCCTTTGAAATAATTAAAACAACATCAACTTTATTGGCATGAACTAACTCCTCTGCTTTCTCTACTGATTTCTCAGAAGGAATTAAGGTATAGAAAGGGGACGAATTAAAGTGCCTAATAACCTCGCGCGATCGAACAGTGTTGTCATAATCAATCACTGCAAGGTTTATATTTTTCATCTCAAAGGTTGCTGCATTAGCAAGAATAAGTAGTTGGACAATTGGAACCATAAAGATAATTGGCAGCATTGTTTTGTTCCTGAATATCTGCAAGAACTCTTTCTGAATTAAAAATAATATCGATCTCATGGCTAGCTTAATCTTACTTTAAATTTCTTAATGCTAAGGGTTAAAAAGAGCACAATCATTCCAATCATAATGAGCATTTCTTTCCAAACATAGTAGAAGCCCTCACCTTTTATCATAATTGTTTTAAGAGCAGAAATAAACCATCGTGGAGGCATAATTGCGCTAAACCATTGTAATACCTTAGGCATGTTTTCGATTGGAAAAATAAATCCCGATAAAAGAATTGTAGGAAGCATCAATCCAATCATTGATATAAACATTGCAACTTGCTGTGTATTACTAATTGTTGAGATTAGTATCCCTAATGAAAGAGCAAGTAAAATGAAAATAAAGCAAAGTAGAAGAAGCAGGATAAGACTTCCATGCATTGGTAAGCCAAATACCGTATAACCAAGAAGAAGTATCACAATTGCATTAGTAAAGGCTAATCCAACGTATGGGAGGACTTTACCTAAAACAATATGAGAGGGTTTTAAAGGTGAAACAAGCAATATCTCCATTGTGCCCAATTCCTTCTCTTTAGCTATCGAGATTGACGTCATCATGGCTGTTAAAAGCATAAGTATTAGAGCCATTGTCCCGGGAACAAACATGAAAACGGCTTTTAACTCAGGATTGTAAAGCATTCTCGTTCTTACATCAATCGGTGCAACGATAAGCTCTTTTGCTCCATTTTCATTAGCAAAATTGTTAATTATTGCCCATGCATAGTTGGCCAAAAGGCTTGCTGTATTTGGCTCCGAAGCATCGGTAATGATTTGAATCGATGAATTACCCTCTTTAACAAACTTTTTTGCAAAATCAGATTCGTAAACAACAACCATTTTTGCTTTTCCCGAACGAAGAACAGGCTCAATTTCTTTATCGGAATAAAGATATGTTTTTGGAATGAAGTATCCGGAAGAACCAAGCTTAGAGGTTAACTTTTGGGATAGATAGTCGCCTGATTTATCGTAAATAGCAATGTTTGCATCTTTTATTTCATTGTTTATTACATACCCAAAAATTAATAGCTCCGCTATTGGCATTCCAAAAATAATAAGAAGAGTACGCTTATCCCTGAATATATGCCTAAACTCCTTAAGCGCAAATCCCCAGAATTTATTGGGGTTCTTTTTTGAACTTTTGTTACTGTTAAGCGACTGTTTTTCCATTTCGTGCAAGAATTATAAATACCTCGTCCATACTACTTACATTGAATTTCTTCTTTAAGTTTGCTGGTGTATCTAAAGCTTCAATCTTCCCGTCAACCATGATTGTAACCCTATCGCAATACTCAGCCTCATCCATATAATGAGTTGTCACAAACACTGTTGTACCTTGTCCTGCTACTTGATAAATCATTTCCCAGAAACCTCTTCTGGTAATTGGATCAACACCTCCTGTTGGCTCATCAAGAAAGATAATTTTTGGTTTATGAATCATTGCTACAGAAAATGACAATCGTTGCTTCCATCCCAGTGGTAATGAAGAAATTAGTTCATCCTTAAAATTGTACATCTTAAGGTCTGTTAAAAGTTCGTCAATTCTATTTTTTAGAGTTTTTCTGTTTAAACCGTATATTCCACCAAAAAACCTAATGTTTTCTTTTACAGTTAAATCATCATAAAGTGAAAATTTTTGGCTCATATAGCCAATATTAGCTTTTATTAAGTCACGCTGTGTATATGCATTAAACCCTGCAACATCAATCTTTCCAGAAGTTGGCTCAAGCAGACCACTCATAATTCTTATGGCAGTTGTTTTTCCAGCTCCATTTGCACCAAGAAAACCAAAAATCTCCCCTTTGTAAACCTTAAAAGTAAGATTATCATTAGCCGCAAACTGACCAAACTTCTTTACAAGGTTCTGAACATCAATAACTACCTCATTTGAATTCATTGTAATCTATTTATTTATTACCCATAAGTTGCATAAAGCAATCCTCAATAGTAGGTTCTATTTGATTTATAGTAGAATCATCAAAACCTCCCTTTTCAATTACCTCTTTCAGATCATTCATTGAAATTTCATTATTTGCTGCAGTTACATGAATTTCTTGTCCGAAAAGGAATACCCCTTTGCAAATAGATTGATTACGTAAATAGCCTAACAATGCAAATGAATTTGTGGTGCTTAATCCAAAAAGCTTATTAGGAAAAAGATCAACAATACCTTTAGGTGTGTTTATTCCTAGTATTTGACCTTTATCAATCAAAGCTATTCTGTCGCAAAGCGAGGCTTCGTCCATATAAGGTGTTGATACAAGTATAGTAATTCCTTCTACCTTTAAGCGACGAAGCATTGTCCAGAATTCTTTCCTCGACACAGCATCAACACCTGTTGTAGGTTCGTCAAGTAAAAGAACTTTAGGTTTATGAATAAGTGCGCAAGAAAGTGCAAGCTTTTGTTTCATTCCACCTGATAGTTTACCTGCTAGGCGATCTTTGAAAGGCTCAAGCATATGGTAAATATCCTTTATTAGGTAGTAGTTCTCCTCGATAGTAGTACCAAATACTCCAGCAAAAAATTCGAGGTTTTCAACAACCGTTAAGTCGGAATATAAAGAGAATCTACCGGGCATATATCCAACTATCTTTCTAATTTCATGAAAACCTTTTACAACATCAATCCCTGCGAGTGAAGCATTCCCTGAATCAGGTAAAAGTAAAGAAGCTAAAATTCGTATCAAGGTTGTCTTTCCTGCGCCATCGGGTCCTATAAGACCAAATAGTTCACCATCTTCAACCTCAATAGAAATGTTTTTAAGCGCCTCTACTTTTTCGTAAGATTTTGATACTTTATTTATTACAATAGAATTCATTTTCTATCATTTTGTATTTCAAATAAGTATTAATTATACATTTCTCATAAGTCTGACCTCAGCAGGCATTCCAATTCTAAGGTTGCCATCATTCTTAACCTTAACTTTTATTGGATACACTAGTTTAACCCTTTCTTCGCGAGTTTGAATAACTTTTGGTGTAAACTCTGCCTCTGATGAAACCCAGGTTATAGTGCCCTCCAATTCTATTAAGGTACCATCCTCTTTATCAATATAAACTTTTACTTTACTTCCGGGCTGGAAACTGTGAAGTTGATTTCCTGCAACATAAGCCCTTAAATACATGTACTCCATGTTGGCCATTTTATATAATGCCTTACCTTGTACAACGCTCTCAAATTGATTAACATACGTAACTAAAACTTTACCATCGGTTGGATTAACTATTGTACAACGATGGATTTGATCTCTAATCTGATCAACCTGAGCCGTTAAAGCAGGTATTTCAGCATAAACTGAAGTTTTTTGCACATCAATTGCCTCCTTCTGCTTTTTTGCTAAGCTAATGCGCCCTTCAATATCATCCATTTGCTTTTGAGTTGCAGCACCTTCTTTAAACATCTTTACTAATCGATCATACTCTATATTTAGCACTTTTAACTGTTCAGTTTGTACATCAGATTGTGCAGATATATTCGGAATTTTTGCCTTTACTGCCTCAATTTGACTCTCTAATTGTTTTAACTTAAGAATTAACTGAACACTATCGATAGTACCAACTAATTGTCCCTCTTTCACTTGATCACCTTCATCAATATTAAAATTGGTAAGTTTACCGCTAGCCTCAGCAGATATTGTTACTTCATCGGTTTCAAAAGTGCCATAAGCATCTGCTTTGTTACCGCTCCTGTTGCATGAAATTAACATTAAACTTCCTACAACCAATGTTATTGATAAATTATATATCTTATTCATAATGATTTACTTGTTATTTATTAACTAATTCGTTTCCACTAATATTATAAAGCATTACTCGCTGTTGTGATAACCTTATTTTCCTTAATTCAAGATCCAATTTTGCCCTTGATTCCGAGTTAAAATCGGCAAGGTAAACCGCTGATGTTGTAGAGCCGTTTTTCAATGATGATGCGCTCTGTTCCGTTACCTGATGTAGGAGTTTAACTATCACTTCATCTTTACTTAGCTGACTATTTAACTTCTGAATCTCGGATATAATCCCTTCAATCTGTGCTTGGTAGGCATCCAAATAGGTCTGCTTTCGGTAATCAACAATATGCTCCTGAATTTTTAGCTGCTGTTTTTCCTTTCTAACCGAATTCCAATCCCATATATTCCACGACAACTTTGCTCCAAACATATAGTAGGTATTCCAATTATTACTTAGCATATTTAACCCTGGTTTGCCATACCCTGCCGATACGAAGCCAGCAAGTATTGGATATCTCTTCCTAGCAATAAGATTAGAAGAAGCATCTAAAACATTCTGTTGATAGCTAAATCCTTTTAATTCAGGGCGCAAACAGCTTAAACTAGCTAAACTATCGGGGTTTGGAATAATAAAATTATCCTCTTCATTTATAACTACCCCAGTAAGTGATTTTAAGGATGATATTAACGATTTCCGTTGGGCTGGAATAGCATCTATGCTTTGAAGAAGTTTTAACTTCTCTGCTTTTATTCCATCAAGTGTTGAGTTTAAAATATAACCTACTTTTACACTCGATTCCAGCTCCTGTTCTCGTTTATCGAGATCCGTACACATTAGGTTAAGCTGATTTTCAGTTACTTTAAGCATTAAGAGCGAAAAGTAAAGGCTGGTAATTCTATCTTTAACGCTATATACTTCTACATCAACCCTACTTTTATCAAGAATATTATTCTGCAATTCCATCTCCTTTTTTGCATTTGTTGAACCCCCATCCCAAATTAGCTGGGTAACATCGAGAGCAACCTTATACTGATCCTTATCCGCTTTTGGTATTGAAAATCCTGGAATAGGAACGTTAATATCCAAAGATGTTACCTCTGATTGCCATGTTGCAGATGCATTTAAATCAAGCTTCGGAAGGTAATTCTGTTCAAGATTTTTCCGTTTAAGCTGGTAAATAGAATCCATTCCTGATGGAATTTTGGATAATGGATTTCCTATTTCCACGGCTTTATAGAGGTCTATCAGGCTAATAGTGTTTTGACTAAATAGCAATAAGGGTGATAAACCTACTACAAATAAAAAAAATGTTTTTATTAAAGTCATCATATTTAAATTATTACCTGTTTTTCAATGAATTAATTATATAATTTGCAACTACCTCTTTCCTTTCGGCAAGAAATCTATCGTACTCTGCTTTATCCTCTGAAAAAAGAATTTTTTCAATTAAAGGTCTTCCAGCAAAAGGAAATATACAAAGACTCACCATATTGATCATGAAATGCCTTGCTTCCTCATATGTCATATTAAGTTGCATTGACAATCCATTAATAACGAACTTTACATTGGTTACATCAAATCCTGATTTAACGAAGAATTGCTTTAAATTTTCAGGATCGCGATGTAGTTCTCTTAGAATAAATGATGGAAGAAATGGATTCTTGATAAAAACCGAGGTGTAATTATCGACAAAAGTTCTTATCTTCTCCTCCAGTCCTAAGTCTGGTGAAGACATTAGTGAAACTATTTTTGGGAAAAACTTCCCTAACTCTTCTTGAAATATCATTTCAAAAAGTTTCTCTTTGCTTCGAAAGTAGTAATGTAGAAGGGCTTTGTTTATTCCAGCCTCATCGGCAATTTCTTGCATTC